>Ga0209566_100524_pt1 | contig 26195 bp, 31 predicted proteins | sample Araplavi_mTSA_r2_2_FD_184287 | JGI IMG/M metagenome (GOLD analysis project Ga0209566, IMG submission 184287) | Arabidopsis root microbial communities from North Carolina, USA - plate scrape CL_Cvi_mTSA_r2 (SPAdes) (version 2) | ecosystem: Host-associated > Plants > Roots > Endosphere | place...
TTGTTTGGCTGGCTGCAGCAAATCCTCTCATCTCGCTTTCCCTTTTCTCCCAGTATACAACAAACCCAGTACCGACGCGGTACTGGGTTGCTTTTTACATAAACTGTATTCGTTTTGCAGTAGTCTCATTCTTGGGCGGCTTTTTTTATTGGAGGAGTCACCTATGAAGAAGAAAAAGAAGCGATTTAGAGATCCGCCGAAGCAGCCAGCACGTTGCAAGGGATGTGTATGGGGCGAATGGACGGGGACGAAACAGTTTTGTTCTCGACCTAAATGCATTAAAAAGGTACAATATTCCTATGTTAAAAAGTTTTTGTTTCAGGAGGTTTAATATTGGAACCTATAACTCTAATAAAAGCAGCTGAATCTACAACAGCTCCTGCAACAAGTGATGCAATTACAACTGCCCTGTCGATTTCCGAATGGCTTACATTAATAACAGTTGCGGCAACGTTAATTGTTGGGATTATTAATCTGTATAGTAGTTTGAGGACAAATAAGAGAACGACATATGTTAACGCAGTTACTTCCGAACGGGTCAAATGGATTGGGCAATTAAGAGAACTAATTTCAGAATATTTAATGCTAACCGCCTATTATGATGATAAGCCTTTATTAAAAGGTGAGGAACTGAAAAAGTTTTTTGAAAGATTAACCTTTTTAAGGTACCGCATAAAATTACATCTTAACCAGAATGGTGAGCAGGACAAAAAGATAAATAATCTAATAGAAAACATAAACAATAAATTATTTGAAGTATATAATGCAAGAGATCTTCTTGAGGTTCCTAAGGAAGAAAGGTTAATGACTGCAGTAGAATATTTCCCTAAAATACGGGGGCGGTATAAGAAGAAATTATCCGAAATTATGCAACGGGAAAATAAATCTATCAATGATTTATCAGATGATGAAATTAAGGTGATTATGTTGGATGCAATAGATTCATTAAACGATGAACTTCGCAGCGAAATGGGAATTGCGGGGAAAACACAGTTGATAAAATATACTGAAGATCTAGTTCAGTTAACTGGGGAATACTTGAAAAAAGAGTGGGATAGGGTTAAAGAGGAAGCCAAGGATGGAAAAGCCAAAGGAATTTGATACTTTTTTTCAAGCACCGATCTAGGTGCTTTTTCTTTTGCCATAAAACAACTAAATATAAGCTGATTCAAGGAACGTATGTTCTAGTGAGTCGGATGTAGGATGCAAATAAAAAAACGTGATGGCGGTACCGTAGAAGCGTTCTACGAGCGTGTTATGGATGCATATATAGGAAACCAACTCAACACAAAGGTGCACCTATTCTCAAGAAACTATTTACAATTCGACGCTACTAGATAATGATATTTCCATACTCTTAAAAAGGAGATAGTAGAATGTTTGATTGGAAATGGTTTTTGGGTATTCTAGTACCAGCATGTATATCAGTAGCTGGGTGGATATACGTCTCCCGGTCAGATAAAAAGCATATCAAAGAAGAGAAAAAAATAGCTATGAAAATTGAAGCCTTTAACAATATTAAGGATCCTTTGTTAGAGGCCAGCAGGGCTTACTCTAAGTTAGGGGGCTTTGTTTTTCATTTTACGAGTGACCTTTCCTCTATAAGCTTAGATAATCAGGGTATTTATTATGAAGCAACGATTAATACGATTTTGAAGGATTTTGAATCTTCTCTTTTTAAAAAACTAATCGATGAAGCTTCAGAAAAATTTATAGAGTTCGTTAGAGTATGGGAGCAACATGAATTACTATTAAAACCTTTAGTTTTACAGAGACATGCTCTTCAAAACGAGCACAATGAGTTGATATTAAACATTCGGGGATTACATACTGATTACTACGCTTGGCTTTATTCTCTTGCAAAATATCGGCACTTAAACATTGAAAATGTTCCCGTTTGTAAAAAGAATTTTGATGAGGCATATGGCAAACTTACCGATTTTTCAGGTTGCCTCTTAGACGTTAGTTTTAATATACAGAACTATGCTTTTAGTGAGCTTTTGAAAGATGAATTAGACAAACGAAAGGTTTTAGACGAAAAATATTTAACGATCGACACATTAATTAAAAAACACAATATCGAGTCTTAGTCTCATGTAAGAATCCTTAGTCCGGAACTATATCCGGGCTTTTTATTTTATTGAATAACGTTTCGATATAGAAAATTGAGGTGATATGGATGAACATTAAAGTTATCCCAGTTGATCAGATAAAAGCAGCAGCCTACAACCCTCGCGTTGACCTGCAGCCAGGTGATCCAGAATACGAGAAGCTGCGCCGAAGTATTGAGGAGTTCGGTTACATCGACCCTATCGTTTGGAATGAGCGAACAGGGAACATGGTAGGCGGTCACCAGCGATACAAGATCCTTGTCAACGAGTTGGGACGCACGGAGGTAGAGGTTTCGGTCGTCGACCTGGACGAGACACAGGAGCGTTTGTTGAACCTTACACTGAATAAGGTGGAAGGCCAATGGGATGATGAAGCGCTGGCGCACCTTCTTGAAGAGCTCCAAGCGGAGGCTGCCGACTTGGGATTGACCGGGTTTGAACAGGATGAGATAGACGACATTGTCAGTATTCTGCCGGATGTACCGGAGGTGGAAACACCAGTTGTTGAGGATGATTTCGATGTGCAGGGCGCTCTTGATGAAATCAAAGAGCCAGAGACACGGCGAGGGGATGTGTGGCAGCTTGGCCGACATATCCTAATGTGCGGCGATTCAACCAGTGAGTATGACGTCAGTCGGTTAATGAACGGAGAAAAGGCATCATTGGTGGTCACCGATCCTCCATACAATGTTGCCGTCGAGAGTGATTCTGAGCGACTGGCCGCCGATGGCCGCAAAACCATAATGAATGACGACATGCCTGCAGAAGAGTTTGCAGGCTTTTTGTGTGCCGTTTTTGAGCGCTACGCTGGCATTATGGCGCCGACAGCTGCAGCTTACGTCTTCCATCCATCATCATATCAACGAGAATTTGAAGATGCTATGAATGCTGCTGGGATCGTTGTACGTAGCCAGTGCGTATGGGTAAAGAATGCTGCTTCCTTCGGATGGTCGCAATACCGTTGGCAGCATGAGCCGGTATTCTATGGACATTTACGCCGGCAGTCTCCTGCTTGGTACGGAGATCGCCGGCAGTCTACGGTATGGCGATCAGGTTTACCTGCAGAAGAGCCAGAACCGTCATCGGTATGGGAAGTGTCCCGAGGCGATGTCACGAAATACGTTCATCCAACACAAAAGCCACTCGAGCTGCTCGCGATACCGATCAGTAACAGTAGTCGTTCAGGTGATGTAGTCGTCGATCTATTTGGTGGCAGTGGATCCACCTTGATGACTTGTGAGCAAATGGGGCGAGCGTGTCGGACTATGGAGCTGGATCCCGTTTTTTGTGATGTGATTAAGAAGCGATTCCATGAAGCAACAGGCATAGAGCCTATATTGCTGCATAGACAAAATTCAGACGCAGAAATCGACTGAATACGGCTTGAATACCTCTTCAATGCAAGGTAACATCACAACAACAAATCAAGGGAGTGGTTGTTGTGAATACAGTAATGGATGAAATGGTTCGAGTTGTGAGGAAGCATGGGGTGCTGAAAGTTAATGATAAGGCTACAGCGTCTTCGCTCGTTTCATATGCCAAAAAGAATTACGGATACACCTTTAAATCACGCATCCAAGGTTGGAATCAAATTGTGACCGACGAGGACGTATAGCGCAGCGGCTGCTGCGCTTTTTTAGTTCCAAAATAAAAAGAGGACGCGTCAACGTCCTCTACCCAACCAGGTTCCCCCGGCTGAGATAGTGGAAACCCGTGGCCACGGAATCGCAAGCCACTATCTCGCCACCAATTTTAACGGAAAATTGAGGGGAACACAATGGGAACAGAATATGAACATGATGTACTGATGCAGCATGAGCTGGCTGTCATGGAAGGAATTCTCGAAAGCAAAGAGCAGTATCGAAAGATTGTGAAAGCGGGGATTGCTCGTTGGGTAAAGGACTTCCAAGACGGTCGAATTGAGATCAAGACGGTGGATGACCTGAAGAAGCTTATAGAAATTGATATAGAGTTGCAGAAAGATAGTTATTAATTTTCTTCGCTATCTATCTCTTCAATGACTTTTAGATGCCTTTTCAGTTCCAACTCTTGTAAAAAAACAATAATAAGATGAGATGTAGCGATTAGGAATAAGCATGCACCAATTATGAACGTATACCAATAAGCATCAAGCCCTGACTTGAAAGTATCTATTATGTTTGTTGCAGTTTCTATCCATTTATCTACAAGTTCGGGACTTGTAATTTTATCGTTCTTCGCGAATCCTAGCAAAGTTCCTGAAAGGGTCATTGAAAATGAAATGAGTGCTACACCTATTGTGAGTACTAGTTTAGCAAATAGATCGACAATCTGTAGGAAGGGAGTTTTAAACTCCGTCGATTTGAGATCCATTTTGACAATTTTATAGATCTCTGGTGGAAGTCTTTTATACGAAGCGTAAAGCACACTCATTTTTTTATAACCTAGAATAGTTTCTTGGGGACTTACAACGATTCTCCTAAATGGCTTCATTAATTTTCTTTTATACAGAAAATATCTTATCCAATCTACTGTGATAGCGAAAGGTGTGACGACAAATATAAAAATGATTTGGGGTAAACTCATTCTATTCCTCTTTTCATTTGAGATAATTAACCAATGTACATCGTTTAATACGATTAATATCTTCAATAGTTACAGTAAGGCTGGAGGTGGGGTGATATGTAGTGGCAAGAGAGCGAAGTCCGCAGCGTGACGAAGCCATGAAGATGTGGCTGGACAGCGGCGGCAAAATGAAGCTTAAAGATATTGCTGCAGCCCTTGGACTCGGTGAGACGCAGATCCGAAAATGGAAGAGTGTAGACCGTTGGGCTGATGCTCTAAATAGTAACGTTACCAATGGATCGAATAGTAACGTTACCAAACGAAGGGGAGCGCCCAAGGGTAACAAGAACGCTGTGGGCAACAGCGGCGGCGCTCCGTTGGGAAATCAGAATGCCAAGGGAAACCGTGGCGGGACGGGCGGTCCATATCGAAATAAGAAAGCATTGAAGCATGGCATCTATGAGACGATCTTCATGGATGCCTTGGAACCGGATGAACAGGAACTACTTGATCAAATTGATACGACTCCGCTTGCACAGCTCGAGGAACAGCTCCGCCTGCACACACTTCAAGAACTCCGCCATATGAAGCGGGTGAAGCTTCTGGAGCAAGGTTTGAGTGATGAAGAGCGCAAAGTAAAAGAGGAACTTATGCAGCGGAAGGATATGGTGCCTTACGTCAGCCCAAAAAGCGGGAAGCAGATAAAGATTCCTGTCCAAACGGAAGGGTTGAAGGTCACTGAGATCACGACCGTAATCACATCCAAGTTGGACAAGATCCTTAAGCAAGAAGAAGCTCTCGTAAAGACAAGGGACAAGAAACTCCGTGTAATAAACTCGATTGCAAACTTGAAGCAAGAGGAAGAAAAGTTGGCGATTGCCCGTGAACGCCTTGAACTGGATAAAATCAAGGCCTTGGGCTACGGCGAAGGGGAGGAGGATAACGATGATGAAGATGATGATGGGGATGATTTAGGATGGTAATTTCTCTAGCCAAAGAGCACCGACGACGCATTAAGCGGAAGCTGAGGAATAGACCAGAGAAGCTGGAGGAACTGAAAGAAATCTTGTCCAATTTCGAACAATTCTGTTTTCGGATGCTGAAGATCAAGAACAAATCAGGTGAAATGGTTCCACTAGTTCTTAACGATGCCCAACGGCGTTATGCTTCCCGTGTGTTTGAGGATATCGCAGCGGGGAAGCCCGTCCGTATTGTAATCTTGAAGGCTCGTCAGATGGGGTTCTCCACGGTCACGGAAGCACTGATTTACTATTTCACTTCGCTGCAGGAAGCGAAGAATGGATTTATAGTTGCTCAGTCCTCCGATGCCTCCAGCAACCTATATGATATGTTTCAGCTTTATTATGAAAAGGTTCCACCGATCATCCAGCCGATGACTCGGAAAAATAATGCCAAGAAGCTCACATTTGAAAATCCAGCGATCCGTCCAGCAGATCGGCGAAAGAATCCGGGGCTGAAATCGAAGATTACCGTACAGACGGCTGAGAGCCGTGTACTTGCACGTTCAGACACGATACATTATCTGCACGCTTCCGAGCTAGCCTTCTGGCCAGCCAAGAAGAAAAAGAGACACCTCTTGTCGCTACTGGCTGCATTGTCCAAGGAGCCGGGCAGTTTGGGAGTGATTGAGTCCACTGCAAATGGCATGGAAGAGTTTAAGAAAATATGGGATGCAGCCGTGAAGGGCGAGAGTGATTTTACTCCGCTCTTTTTTGCGTGGTTCGAAATGCCGGATTATCGTAAGCCAGTTCCTCCAGGCTTCGAGTTAAGCGAAGAGGAACAGGAACTAAAGGGCAAGTACGGATTGGATGACGAGCAGCTGCAATGGCGCCGGTACACAATTCGAAATGATTGCGGTGGAGATCCGCGACAGTTTGACCAGGAGTATCCGTCCGAACCTGATGATGCGTTTCTTTTGTCCGGCGAGGGCATCTTTGACAACAAGTTCATCAAACGGCTACGAGATGCAATCACGCTCAAGGGTAGCCGGTATGAGGTCGATTTTGTTAAGGACAAGGTTATTCCTTCCTCGACTGGTGAACTGGTCATCTACCGGAAGCCAGAGCCGGGAAAACGGTACGTTATAGCGGCTGATACGGCCAAGGGGAAGGAAGACGGTGACTATGATGCTGCTTACGTGTTGGAAGAGCGAACAGGTGAAATGTGTGCCGCTCTCCACGGTAAGTGGGACACCGACTTATATGGCAAGAAGCTGAATACCCTTGGTTTGTTTTACAACACAGCATTGCTGGCCGTAGAGAACAATAACACCGGGGAATCAGTGCTGAACACGTTGTTTAATACCTGTCACTATCCGTTGCTCTTCATGCATAAGAAAGGGACGCTTGGATGGAACACCAATCAGGCTACACGTCCCGTCATGATCAGTGATTTTAAGGAAGCGATTCGGGATCAGCTTTACCACATTTACTGTCAAGAACTGTACAGCGAATGTATGACGCTGATTGATAAGAACGGTAAAGCTGAAGCCGACAGCGGCTGCCACGATGACCGGATCATGGCGTATTCTATCGCGCTGCAGGTGCGGCAGGTGGCTGGAAAATGGTTTGAATGGTTCAAGAAAAAACAGCAACGGGAGGATCCAAAGCGTGAAGAACACAACGAGGGAGCGGGGTGGATTTAGATGAATGAAGGTAGTGCAGCGTGGTTTCCAATAGCCAAAGAAGAAGGGGAGCGGCATATCCCATCAAGTGCCCAGCTGCCTGATGTATTCGATAAGCTTTATGATCAACACGGCCTGTTGCCGTTTGAACCGGGCAATGATCCAGCCAGCTGCAGGCAGCTTGTCAAAAACAGCAATATAATTCCGCAATGCATTGAAGCATATAAGCACAATATTGCTGGCCACGGTATCGCATTGGAGTATTTACCGGGTGAGAGCGACGAAACGGCCAAGGATGAATGGGATCGAGCAGAAAGGTTCCTTGAGACATGCAACTTGGAGGATTCACCTGATGAAATAGTCAGCCAGCTGATTGAGGATCTAGAGAGCACTGGTATGGGGAATTTAGAGGTCGCATGGCCTAGAGGGAGTGAGTTCCCGACGATCTTTCGGATTGATCCAAAGTATGTCCGTTATACCCGGGAAAGTAATCGATCAACGATTAAACGGAAGCGACGTATAAGCTCAACCAAGAAGGTCGAAGAGTTTACACAAGAAATATATGCTCGGCGCTACGCTATGAAGCGCGGGACATCAGTCGTATGGTTCAGGCTGTTCGGTACCGAAGGTGATGAAAATCAAATCATTCCTCTTCGAGTCGGTAACGATGGTGCTTATGGGGAGCCACGATGGTTTGGGAATGCACCTGGTGTAGTAGGATCTAGGGAAGCAGAAGAGTTGAACGTTTCCTATTTTTCGAATGGGCGTATGCTTTCTATGATCTTGACAGTTACTAATGGTCGATTGACACAGCAGTCCATGGAATTACTCCGGAACGTAAAGGGATCGCAGTCCCAAGGCGGTATCCTTTACCTAGAAGCTAAAGGGGAAGAGACTGGCGGCCCGATGGATGAGAAGGTCGAGAAGGTGGCTATTAAGCTGGACAAGTTAAACGACTTGCTTCAGCAAGATGCCCTGTTCCTCGAATACGGCAAAGAGAAGAAGGCTGATATATTGTCGTCATTCCGACTCCCTCCGATCTTGGTCGGTCAAAGCTCGGATTATAACCGAGCGACAGCACAGGCGGCGCTGCAATTCGCTGAGGAACAGGTCTTTGAGCCTTACCGCAAATGGATCATGAACGAGCTGTTCAATAAGCGCTTATTTCCTGCCATGGGCATCTTCCGAGTCCGGGCTATTTTGCGTGGTCCTAGAATTATAGATCCAGAGGATCGCAAGGGAATGCTGGACTTCTTGGCAGATCGGGGTATTATGCTCGTTCGTCACCTAATCCCGATTGCTGAAGAAGTTCTCGGAACTACGATCGATGAGAAGAAATACAGTGATGAATACCTGGACACGCCTATTGCTCAGTTGGCTATTAGCCAGCCAGAAGCCTTCCAAATGAGTTCGGATACCGACGACATTCAGGAGCATGTTGTAACAGTGGCGAAGCGGCTGCTCCGGCAAGGTACAGCGGAGGCGATGGTACATGTGTGAGGCTTGCTTGGAGCGAATCGCAAAAGCGGACGACACTGAATTTCTGGATAGTTTAGATTTGACTAACGCGGAACGTGCGGTGCTCGAGGAATTGTACAATCAGGGCGAAGAACAGATTATCGAGATACTGGAACTGCAAGGTAAGGCGTTGCACGAAGCAATTCAAGAACTTACCGAGGATGCGTTGATTGACATAGACGGGCTGGGGAAGGTCATCGTTACGCTCCAGACGGGTGAACTTTTTACAACCCAGTTTGAGAAGGCTGTATACGATGCTTTCATGCCACTGTTCGAGCTTGCTGGAGAGACCGAATTGGCGGTACTTAATCCAGAGAAAACATGGACAGTACAAAGCAAAGCCGCCGGTCGGTTTGCCCGCAAGCTTCAGGATCTCGTTCCGGATATGAATGACACTTCGACTGAAATTATGCTGCGTTCGTTTCAAAAGGCGATCAAGGAAGGGAAGGCGCCAGCGGAGCGGGCATTGCTTGTGCAAGAGGTCAGCGCACAGGCTGCTACTGGGGAAGAGGGGCCGTTTTCAATGCAGCGCGCCGTTCGGGTGGCTCGTACGATGAGCACCGCCGCGGCTAATGGCGGTAAGTTGGAGGGGTGGAAGCAATCGGAGGTTGTCACGGGAAAGAGATGGAGATCGTCTGGGGGAAGTCGTACACGTAAGAGCCATCGCAAGGTAAATGGCGATGTACAGCCATTGGACAAGAAGTTTAAGGTTGGGGATAGCTGGTTGATGTATCCCGGAGATCCATCCGGGGAAGCAAAAGAAATAGTCAATTGTCGCTGCACCATGCAATCTGTAATGGATTGATGTATGATATGCTGCGTGATAAGATATAAATAGAAAAAGGAGCTGGTTGCCTCCAGCTCCCCGTACAACACTTGGGTGGGAAACCCCCAAAGAAAAGATCAGAGAATAACCCGTTCCCTTGGCGCTAACCTGGGCGGGTTATTTTCGTTTATTCAGGTATGTGAGCAACGCGAGGATAAACATCCCGAGCATCATCACTTCCGAAAACGAAAATGTCATAAGCATCACCTCGATTCTGGAGGCGATACTTTCCCACCCAAGTTCAGTTGTACAAGGAGAATTATACCATAAGAGTCTGCGAGGTCACAGGCTGTTTCTTCCCCGAATCGTCGAATAATGATATCATATTCAATATCATTATTGTTGACATGTGATATCATATATGATATTATAATAAGTGAGGGGAGGCGATAAGGTGGCGTCAGTAGAAAAGATTATAGAGAAGATGAGGCGCCAGCCCCGCGGGATCAGCTACGACGAAGCGGTGAAAGTCCTTAACCATTACGGTTACGAGCTTAAACGCAAGTCAGCAACATCCCATAGGGTGTACGGTAATAAAGACGGTGACGTGTTTGTTCTTAAAGACAAAAGCCCGTTAAAGATATCGTACATAACAGAAATTCTGGATAGACTGGTTGGGGATTAGTTCCCCTTCCTGTCTCTCTCCATCATATAGCAAGAGTAATATATATTGAAAAGGAGTGATCACATGGAAAAGGACATCGATTATTACATGAGTCTTCCTTATACGCAGCGTGTAAACCGCGTAGAGGATGAGGACGGTGCGTATTTCTTCGCGAAGATCGAAGAGCTTCCAGGGTGTCACACTGACGGTACTACAGCAGAGGAAGCTATTGTGGAGCTGCAGCAGGTTATGCGTGACTATTTAGAGGTAAAGTTGGAGATGGGCGCTTATATACCCGAACCAACTGGGCTTCCTTCTGGAAAGTTCCCGTTGCGGCTTCCTAAGTCGTTACATGCCGAGCTTCAACAGATGGCCGCGCGTGAAGACGTTTCTCTCAATCAGTTAATGGTGTATATTCTTTCAAAAGCGGCAGGATCAAACGAAGAAGCTGCAGCACTAAACTAATTAATTAGGCTCTCGCCAAACGGCGCAGAGTCTTTTTTATTGACCATGTTAAGGAGGTGAACTTGAAAAATGGCGTATAAATTGACTGATGCAAAAATCACGCATCTGTCGCTCGTTGATAAAGGCGCGAATGGTCGCCCATTCGCCATTATCAAGGAGGAAGGGAAGGAGCCGCTGCATAAGGACATTCGAATTACAAAGGCAGATAAGGCTCGACAGATTGTTTACGGTGTGGTGTATGAACCAGATGTAGAAGATGCTCACGAGGATACGATGACCGCCGACGAAATAGAGAAAGCAGCCCACGGATTCATGGAGCGTCAAAACACATACAACATTGATAAGCAGCACGACCTTGATGCTGACAAGGGCTATGTGGTCGAATCCTATATCGCTCCCGTAGACATGCAGCTAGGAGACCAAGAAATTAAGAAGGGCTCTTGGGTAGCTGGCGTGAAGGTGTTGGATGATGACACTTGGGAGCAGATCGAAAAAGGAGAGATTACCGGTTTTTCTATGTTTGGCGCTGGGAAGCGCTGGGAAGTCGAAGAAGAGGAGGTATCAAAGGGACTCTTGAAAAGAATAGCCAAAGCGCTCGGCTTGATTGAAAAAGGAGCTGTAGCCAACAAATATAACGCGAACCGAAAGAACCGAGAATTCTGGGCTGCACAAGATGCCTTGAACTCGGTTCTTTTTCGTTGGGATGCATGGGAAAGCGGCATGGAGACCGATGCCGAAGTAATCCGGGAAGCCCTGCAGGATTTTGTCACAATCGCACAGGACGTGCTGATTCAGGATGACATTATCAAGGCCATTGGCCAGCCGCCGGAGCAGATCGTGAAGGCAGGAAAGAAGATTTCAGAGGGCAATATGAAACATCTCGATGATGCCATCAGTGCATTAACCGAGCTCAAAAATAAAACGGCTCCTGTTGAGGAGTACGAGGAGGAAGACGAAGTGAAAGCAGAAGAGATTGCAAAAGCTGTACAGGCTGCCATCCAGCCGATCGTTAAGCAGGTTGAAGGTTTGGCCGCCGATGTGACTGAACTGAAGAAGCAGGAAGGCGAAGGAGCCGATCCTGCAACCAGCACAGAGAGTGGAAATGAAACACAGTCTGATGCTTTGGCAGACGTTATTGCAAAGGCATTAGCCCCACTACAAGAGCAAATGACCACACTGGCCGCTGATGTACAGCTTGTAAAAAACAGCCGCGGTGGATCAGCACAGGGCGGCGCGTCTGATGAAGATATCCAAAAATCGGCTGGCGGCGTTAGCTTCGGCGGATTGCTCTAATCACCTAAATTTGAAGGGAGACTATGAATATGAGAACCAATGGGCAAATTATTCGAAAATCAACCATCGTTACATCGATGGATCAGCCAGCGCTCAATTATGAGCAAGTAGATAAATTTTTAGAGATGGCGTATGAATCCACAGCATTCCTCAAAGGTATTCGTGTAGTCACTCGAACGAGTTCAAAGGGAACGATCGATAAGATTGGCGTGACAGGACGTAACTTGCGCAGCAAAGTCGAAAATGTTTTGGCTAAAGATATAGCTACTTTATCTTTACCTCAGGTTCCATATGCAGTTGTACCCGTGACTTTGCCATTTGAGATTACAGAAGAATTCATCCGGCAGACACAACGAGTTCGGGGTCAAAATGCTGAAGATATCATTTTGACAGCTATGACCAAAAACTTTGGTGATAACCTGCAGGACTTAGGATTCAACGGGGATACAGCCACACCAAATACCGATCCGGATTATGACTTCCTTCATATCAATGACGGATGGTTAAAGAAAGCGAAAACCAAGGGTAACTATGTAGACTGGGCAACACTTCCTGCTGAAAAGAAAACAGGTATCTTTTTTGAGATGGAGAGATCAATCCCGACACGGTTGCGTGCCGGTGGTGAGTTCAAGTATTTCATGCACCCGAATACATTTAGCGAACGTTTGCAGAAGCTGGCTGAGAAGGATACCAGTGCTTCTATCCAATTGCAAATCACTGGCGGTGTGAAGAGAATCAACTCCTATGATGTGGAAGAAGTGGCGCATATGCCTGAAGGTGCTGTGTTATTCACTTATCATGATAATTTTGCCTTGGTTAACACCTATGACATGCAGATTAGGAAGACAACGGAAGGCAGGGAAGCGATCCTTGCTGATAAACGATTCTATGCCATCCACTCGGATTACGACTCTATTTTTGAAGAGCCGGGAGCTGTTGCAATGGCTGAAGGGGTGAAGTTCTGATGGTTCACATCACTTATCGGGGGGAGAACTCCTCCCTGAACTTATACGGAATTCGTTTTGAGCCAGGGAAACCACAATTAGTTATTGATCCTGAGCTGATTAACCAATTTAATCACCGCGGTGATTTTACGGTGGAAGTGGTTGCATCGGAAGCCTCTACGCCCGTAGAAGCTCCATCCTCTGGTTCTGAATCTGGTTCTGAAGAAGAGGCAGAATTGACCCTAACGGCTTTGAAGGAACAAGCCAAGGCAGCAAGCATCAAAGGGTACTCGACGATGAATAAGCAGGAACTGATCGAAGCATTGGAAGCTCAATCTAAGGCGGATTTTTATGCTGACGCCCCAACTTCTTAAAACAAGGAGTCGAGTTTCAGCCATTCAAGATGCTGCTGATACGCTGCTGCAGCAGTACATTGATGATGCTGAGATACGGATAGAACTGTTTCTTCCGATCCCATTTCCAGAGCAGCCGGACAAGCATATTATGCTTGCCTGGACGAAGCTAGCCGAGTCACTTGCGTTACAGGATAGCGAGGAATACCTTGCAGCTGTAGCTCGGAACTATGCATCGGAGAGCGACGGAGCTTGGACATATACGAGGCAATCAGTACCTGGTAAGACAACTGGTAATGCTGACGTAGATGCAATCCTTTCGCAGTGGATAGCAAAGCGTCAAAATGGCAGTGTGAAAGCATATGTGCTATGAACCATCGTTTTAATACACCATTGGCCGTGTACCGTGTAGGAAGCAAGCGAGACGATGATGATCTGTTCAATGATCGTAAATCAGGAAAGGTATTGGATCTCAATTGCTTTGTCATCAAAACCGAAACATCGGAAAAGATGGACAGCAAACCTATCATGTACGTCATCAAGAAGACGGTCGGCATCCCAAAAAATGCAGATGTTCGACTTAGCGACGAGGTACTGTTGCACGGCCGCCGCTATCTCGTCATAGATTCAATCCCCCGCCGTTACTGGCGGGAGATCCTGGTGGCTTGTGAGGTGAAGGGGCATGAGCGTGCATGATTTCGATGGTCTTGCTGGGAAGTTCAAAAGGTTTGGAGAGGAAGGAATGAACCGGATCTTGCGTAACATCGCTGAATCGGTGGGTGAAACTCTTCTGAACCACATTACCGACGAAATCGACCGACAGGGCCTGATTGATAGCGGCATCATGTGGAATTCTTTCAACCGAGGAGATGAAAATGGGCTTTGGGAGTGGGATGTAGATCGTAATGTAATAGTTCTTGAACTGGGGTCTAACCTTCCCTATGCAAGATATCTTAACGAAGGTTATACCATCCACAAGCCGTATTTTGTCCCCGGAAAATGGGTGAACGGGAAATTTAAATATGACCCAGACGAAAGTGATGGTTTTATGGCAAAGCCTCGGTCATTCATTGGTCGCCACTATTTTGATATCGCGGTGAGGAAGCTGGAGGGCGGCATCAATGAATTGATTCTGGAACGGCTGGAGACTGAATTGAGGAGGGTTTTCACATGATGGATGCAGGATTGAAAGCATGGGCGGAAGTTTTACGTCGCGTTTACCCGGATCTCACCATCCTGCGGGATCGCTCGCAATGGCTGGCTGGCGATTTCGAGCGGCCTTCCGTATTTATCGAGACAGCTCTTGTTTCAGATCGGGTTCACACGCCGCAGGCTGACCGCATTATCGAGGACGTGGGGCTCGTCTTTCATTTCGACAAGGAGCGATTAGCCGAAGAAGACGAAGGAGAACCAATTCCTTTTGATCTGACTCCCTTCTTCACCTACCTTCGCCAGAAGCGCTTTTGTGTGGCGTCTGAGCGATTCGGAATCATGATGGTGATGGAGCCGCCACAGCTTCGACCGAAAGCTGATCAGGTGGAAGTCACCTGCAGATATTCGTATCTGTTGCATGTGGATCGAGTTTCGGAGATGGGAGAGAAGATTAACCACTTTTACATTGAGCATGAAGGGAAGGTGATCGATGCATGATTGAGGATATAAACAAACGCAATAAGCGGGAATGGATTGAAGGAGCGCCCATTTTCAAGGCTGAACGCTTTGAAATTGCAGGCGCTCTTTTTGATTGTCCGGATGACGCTCTGCTGACACAGGAGGAAGTGTCTAGGAAACTGGATGCTTTCTTGCGACCTACGCCAGCTGTTTCCGCTTCAGTGCAGGAGGCGGTGGTCGTTGCAACTAACGACAATAAAAAAACTAAAAGAAACAAGGAGGAAACAGTGAATGTCGATTCAACGGAATAGACCGGGCGCATATGTGGAGTTGCACGCATTGGCAAAGGCACGCGTAATCCCGAATATGGGGCGCGTATTGGTGCCGTATCAGGCCGAGTGGGGGCAACCGAATCAAGCCGTAGATATGGCCGATGATTCAGAACGACTCCTTGAGACAGGAAAGCTTGTGGATGTGGTGGAGCTGTCCGCCGAGAAGGGGGCGACCGTTATCGGTTATCGCGTGACAAACGGCGACGAAAAGACAGCGGCCGTAACTGTGGTCGACAGCTACACGATCGAAGCACGCTACCCTGGTACTCGAGGGAATGACTTCGAATATATGATCCGCCCGGGACTCGTCGACCCATCGAAAAAGGAGATCTTGATCCGCGATACCAAAGGCGTATACGATTCGGAGTCCTACTTGGTATCAGACAAGGCCGAAGCAGTTACAAAGCTGAAGAAGTCTGCTATGGTACGTTTCCATGACATTGGAACTGCGGATCTTGCTGATGTCACATATACAAAGCTGGCTGGCGGGAAGACAGGAACAGCGCCGATTACCCCGGCGGATTGGAGCCGCATTTTCAATCGCGTCGACGGTCTGACCTTTGATGTTCTTTATTTGCCAGCAACTGATCCAGCTGTACAGGCAGCAGCCAAACAGTGGCTACTCGATCGTCGCACGAAGGCACGAAAGTTGGCACAATTGGTCGTTGCCGGCGACCCGTCGAAGGATGATGACATCGAGGCGCACAACGAGCGCAGTCGCGCCATGAATGCGCGGTACATTATCAACTGTTCGTTGTCTGGTCAGCATATCAACGGCAAGACATACAGCTCTGTAGAGTGGGCTGCTTGGGTGGCAGGGCTTGTGGCCGGCACGCCAGCGAATCAGTCGTTCACTGGTACGAAAGTACCGATGACGCTGGCTAAGGTGGATTGGAGTCATTCGGAGGTCCTAAAGGGATTGTCGGAAGGAACATTGATGGCAACACGAGATGGTTACGACTACATCATCGAGTCGGCAGTCAATACTCTATCGACTCTCGGCCAAGGGGAGCGGGAGGATTTCGGGAAAATTCGAGTTTCTATGACGATCGATCAGATCTTGAACGACATATACGCCGCAGGGAAGCGAAACAAAGCGAAGCTGAACAACGATAAGGAAGGCCGCGCTATGTTCATTGCGGAGGTAATCGAATACCTTAAAATCCGAGCACAACAAAAGGCAATTGCTGAAGGCTTTGTGTTCGAAGAGCATCCGACTAAGAAGAGTGAATTCGATTATGCCTTCTTCACGTTGCTAGCGAAGCCTCTCGACGCGATTGAGGCATTTTATATTGATTGGGAGGTGGCATAGTAGATGGAACGCGAACTGATTGGACGAAATCTGTCCGTCCAGGATGATAAAGGAGATCCAATTCAAACAATAAAGGAAATTGAGGTTACCCTCAAACCGGAGACTTTGGACATCGTGCGAGCTCGCCGAATGTCAAAAACAAAGCAAATTGTCGGGTACGAAATCCCGGTGAAGCTGGTCATGTCGAAACTTGAATCTCGTCTTCGGTACCGTCTGTTGGAACAATTCAAGGCAGGAAAAACAATGTTTCTTGATCGAATTACTGGTTCCTTGGAGGACATGCAAACGGGGAATACAGAACGTGTACTGATCACTGGCATCCATGTTCACGACGACATGGATATCATAACGGCAAAAATTGACGAAAACAAAGGCATCGACATTACTCTGTCCGGAACAGCGACAGATTTCGATTTCGTCGAAAAGTTCCCAGAATATATGGCATAGGAGGGCGGGTTACCGTCCTCTTTTTTACGTAACTATAACTAATTATTTGGAGGGTTAAATAATGAGCGATAAACTACAGAAATATCTCGAAAAAGGTAAGAATGTACACAAAGGTGAATTTATCAATGTTCCAGCCGACGGGGAGGAATGGTCTGTCCGCCGTCTGACTACAATTGATGTTCGCCGGTCGTATGAACTGGCCTATGACCAAAACGGAGATCCAAAGGGCACATACAACGAAATTGATGTCATGATCGTAAAGGCGACGGAGCATGATTTTGACTGGAATGATCTCGAATTGCTTAAGGCGTTCAATTGCACAGAAAAATTCGAACTACCGCCGCGCTTGCTCGATAATCCAGACGATTATGCAGCACTAAGTAAAGCGGTCCGTAACTTTCAGGATACCAAGGATGCACTGTTGAAAGAAGCAAAAAACTCATCCGGCAAGACGGAGAAGCAAGCTGGGTAGCATCTTTTTGGATTAATCAGAAGCGGCTGCCGGCTGAAGTCTTGCCTTATGACGTAGACAAGGAACGACAATATTATTTCTGCCTTGCGGCCAGCATGATCGCAGAGCAGGAAAGGGAGAAGCAAAGAAAATAGAGCGGGAAGGGGGTGGATATTATAGCTACAGCACGGGTTACAGTACCGTTCGAGGCACGGGATCTTATTTCTGGCGCTGTGCGGAACATGCGAAGCGTGATTCAGGGAGCAACGGGAGATCTGTTGGATTTCCGTAGAATATCAGGGAATATGTTCGATGATTTTGTGTCGGGTGGTCGTCGTGCACGGGAGACTGCAGAAGATCTGGGCAGGCGGGTCAATGATGTCCGGGACGAAACGCGCCGTCTCGGCAACACGCACGTAGATGATCTGTTCCGCAGAGCACGCCGCGGTGCCGATGATCTTAGGTCAGCAGTCAAGCATGCGGACGGCGAGATTAAGGGCATAAGTGATGCTCGTGTCCATTTACGTGCACGGGATGAAGTTAGTCCTGTACTCGACAATATAGCATCTAAAGTAGGAGCAATCACAGCCGCTGCGGGTACTTTGTTACTTGGTAGTGGTTTGAATGATGCGATGTTCGGCGGTGTGATGGATTATCATACCGCTGCAGCACGCAGTGCACCCTTCCTGTCACCGGATCTTCGCGTTCAGGGATTGAGCTCGGTGGATGAACTCTACAAGAAAGGGCTGATTGCGTCTCGTACCGAAGGAGCCAACCAGTTGGCCGCCGCGGCTCCATTGGTGAAAGACAAGACTCAAGTAAGCGACTTTGTTACTCAATCTGCAAAAATGCAGACAATCACGCCTGATGCCAGCTCAGAAGAAATTCACCGAGCTTTGGCTCAATCGGCAGACACATTCAAGGAAAGCTACGCGCAGGTTAGTGATAGCATGATGTATGCTTACCAGAAAGTTGGCGACCGTCAGCAGGATCTTTATGATACCTTCTGGGAGTATTCGGGTTACTTCAAAAATACCGGGGCATCATCTGCTCAAATGTCGAATTTCCTCGTTCGTAGTGTTGAAGACGGAAGCTTCAACTTCGATAAGCCGGCGGACTTTTTCAAGGAAGTTTTCGGAGTCAAATCATTGGACGGCGGCGACATGACCAAGTATTTTGAGCAGCGAGGGGCAGGCAAGGAGGAAGCTGAACGTCAGGCAGAAGCGTTTACCGGAGATATTAACTCTGGAAACGAGCAGCGTATGAAAGGGGCACTCACGGCCCTTCTTGCGGATTTGGCAAGCCAATCAACGAATGACTTAAAACAATCTCTTGTCATGTTGGGCAGTGCAACGGCAGAGGACAATGGTATTGCCGCTATAAGAAACTTCGGAACCGCGTTTGAAAAAGCACCTAGTGGCATTGCGGGAACCACTGACAGAATGGTTCAGGCTCAGATGGCAGCGAACCCTATGCAAGATATGATCGAAACTAGGCGGCAGATGGATCTTCAAATGCAAGAGATCGGTGCGAATATTTCTACAGCCGCGCTTCCGATGCTAAAAGAATTTAATTCGTTGCTTACTGAAAACAAGGATGCAATTCAGAGTTTTGGTACGGGAATAGCGGACTTCGTATCGGGGATTACCAACGTATATAAGGATCATTTTAATTTGATCAATGGCGCATTTAAATTCTTGGTAGGCGCTCTTGTTGTAAAAAAGCTCTTTGATTTTGGAAAAGGAGTTAAGAACTTTTACGATGATCTGAAAAGGGCCGGACAATGGGTGACACAAAAGGGAATGTCTGTTTACGGGGGAACCCGCAAAGGGTGGGAAGTGCTCCTTAGAAGAAAAAAAGATCCGCCATCACCTTACGTTCCGACACCTGCGGATCGCCTCAGGGGAAGGCAACTTACTAGGTTTGAGAATAGACGAAGAACAAGAACGCCAACTGACGTCCTTGACTCTGTGCGTTCATATTCTTCCATGACCGTTCAAGCTGCACGTGTGTTCGTCAACGGACCGCTCGGTGGTAACGGCGGTGGTATTGGCGATGTGGATGGCCGAGGCAGCGGGCGGAGAGGTGGAGGAAGAGGCGGCGGTGGCCGGAGAGGTGGCGGTCGCGGATCTAGATTCCCTGGATCGAGGGAAACGTTTGGAGGGAATAATGGTTCTCGCAGTAATGAACCAACCCGCGTGCGGCGTGCTCCACGTCCTGACCCGATTCCAGATCCAGCGCCTCCAAAACGTGGATTTTTAGGGCGTATGAAAGACTCTGGATTATTTACGTCTACTAAAGGACTTGCAAGAAGCGCAGGAATTCTAGGTGCAGTTACTAGCGCTGGAATTGGTGCATACAACATGTATGAAACCGCGAAGGATGTCGGTTGGAGAGAAGCTGCATCGACGCAAGGTGGAGCAGCCGTGGGTGGAATAGCAGGCGGTGCAATCTTGGGTGCTGTAGGCTCAGTTGCTGGCCCTGTTGGATCGATGGTAGGTGCCAGCATCGGTAACTATGTGGGCGAGAAGCTAGGCAGCTGGGCTGATTCTAGCGGTCTGACTCGGAAAGTTGTGGACAGCGCGATTGCAGTTAAGGATACAGTAGTGTCTTGGACGAGCAGTGCTGCTGATTCGATCTCGGGTGCTTTTGGAGACTTTACGGACTGGATCGGGATTACGGAATCGAAACCGCCGGAACCTCCACCGCCGCCACCGAAAGCTGAGATTACTTTCGGTAATATAACGCCAGAAGCAAAGAAGAGAATCGAGGAAGTAGCTTCTCAATTCACAACAACGCTGAATGAAAAAGGGTGGAAAGAAGCTTTTACTGGTGTGATGGATCAGCCAGAAGTGAAAAACACGATTCAGGGATTTGAGAGCATTGGCAATCATCTCTCCACGACCTTCTCAAATATATGGAAGGGTGGAGAGGGCCAGAAGGCGAAGCAGGGCATCGATGAAGTCGGCACGGCTGCACAACAGACAGCTACAAGAACCAGGAGCCTTGGTGACATCACGAAGAGCTGTCTGGATCTTGTTTTTAATGGTGCAAAGAATGCTGGGATAGGATTGACGGGGGTAGGAGCATCAGCTAAGTCTGCAGCAGATGAAACAAAGCAGCATCTGTCTTCTATCCAATCTGTCGTAAGCCAGAGCAGCAGTTGGGGAAGTAACTTGATCTCAATGATGACATCGGGAATCCGGAGCAAGTTTCCTTCACTTACTTCGGCGGTCAGTGAAGCGGCTGGCGTGATCAAGAACTTCCTTGGCTTTCACTCGCCAACCAAGGAAGGGCCAGCAAGCGAATCTGACAAGTGGGCTGGTAACTTCGTTTCGATGTTTGCCGACGGACTGGATGCTCGTCCAATTCGCGATCGCGCAAATATGATCGCGGGGGCACTGCGCCCGCCGATGACGCAAACCATGCCGGGCAGCACTTCAGGCATTTCGTCAGCAAATACACTTAGCCAAGGAGCAGGGAAAGTTACTGCAGCTCAAGTGATGATTCAAAATGTAACCTTCGATTTCGGTGAGATGGCTAAGAACGTCACCAATTTCACGGAATTTGCGAAAATGCTGACCAGCTCAGAAGGTCGGGCATTGGTTAGAAAAGTATTTGGCGAAGAGTTGTACAAAGCGATTGAGAATGGGGGCTAGGTCATGCTAGCACTATCGCAAGGTAAAATCCGTATGACCTTTCCTATCACCCCCGCAGAAATAACAGTCTCAGCGGGGAATACGGTTGATGCATTCAGCGTTATAACTGGAGAAGAACGCACAGGTAGACCCGTTTCCAAAGTGAAGCGGGTCTCTTTTTCTGCCATACTCCCGCGTAAGTGGGAGAACATCTGGGAAAAGGATAAGAAGCAAACAGTCACATATAAAACTCCAGAGATAACGTGGAAGCTGCTAGAACAATGGAAAGGAAAGCCGGTTGTATTTAATTTTGAAAATCTCATTTCCCAGACCATGCTGCTTGAGAGCATGGAGGGCACATATAAAGACGGTCAAGGGAACCTACATGTGTCTATTTCTTTGGTGGAGCATAAGCCGGTTAAGATTGTTTCGTACAGCAATTCTAAACAGCTTCTTAAGCCCGGTACGATCATTACGAAGGCTTCGAAAAGCCGTCCGAATACGACAGGGAAAAAGGATAAGAAAAATAAGAAGGACAGTAAAGGGAAGGACAAAGATAAGAAGAAGGATGCAAACGCAAAGGGAGACTTTGATTATATTGCACAAAAAGAGAGAATAGCGGACAAAAACAACAACGTGAAAGGCGGGAAATAGAATGAAGGGCATCGCGGTTTTGTATGGAAAGGAGAAGGCTCGTCAAATCCTTACAGACGCGATAACCGAGCTTTCTTGGAGTTCCTATAGGTCTGAGATATGTCGGAGCATGAGCGTGCGGCTCCGAGGTACATCTGAGATCAAGGTAGCGGGAATGTTGATGTGCTTTGCGCAGCAAGGCGCTGAGTTGAAATTGAATGCAGCGAACCAGTTTTTCCATGGCCCAATCATTCGGTATGAGGTGGACGAGTTTACAACCGATTGGGAGATTGAAGCTCGCGATGTCGGGTGGTACCTGACAAAGAACAAAGGCACCCGGCCTTACCTAAAGGGGGAAGCTGGCAGCGAGCTGCAACGGTACATAAAGACGGCAGGCGTTGATTTCAGGTGTCCTAAACTCGGATTTAACCTAGATGAACGATACGGCACAATGTCACACTCAGATGTGATATTGGACGTGTTGCAAAAAGCATATGAACGTACCGGCTATCATTTTTATGTAGATGTGGTACGGACGGATCAAAGCTTCTATTTGGAGGTGCGCAGGGAAGGAACGAATACCCGCGTGCCTATTTTCGTTCCCGAACAGATTGAATCCAGTTCTGCCGGATATACGATTGAGGATACGTATACAGTCGTGACGGCTCAGAAGTGGAAGGACGAATTGATAGCATCTGCAGCGACAAAGAGTGACGCTGGTGCTATTAAAAGTCTTGGACGCATGGAAGAGATAATTGAAGTAGGGGAAAACGAGACACCGGCCACGGTGGCAGCGCAACGACTGAAATCTCTTTCCAAGCCGAAGCAACTCAAGAAGATCACCGTCCGACATGAAGACCATTCACTTGCAAAGCTGCGAGCTGGCTGGCTTGTTTTGCTTAAAACTGACCATGTATCTAAATGGATCGTAGAGAGCGCTCAAACGAGCATTCGGAATGGTATGTATGTGGTCAAGATGGAACTGGAAAGGAGGGAATGACCTTGCTGAATGATGCGTTGAAGTTACTTCGACAGAAGGCAGCAGACCATATCGATGCGCGTGATACAGAGCGGGGGACGCTGCTGGCCTGGCCATGGAATCCGAAGGTGCAAGTCGACGGCGACGAAGCGCCATACGAAGCGGACAAGCTTGTATTTGCGGAGTATCTGCTTGAACGCCGTATCGAGAAAGTAAAAATCGAGGTTGAAACGGGGCCGAAGGAAGTAGCAGGAACAACGTTGACCGGCAGCATCGTCATTCCTAGTCCTCTGAAGTCGGGCGATCGTGTAATTGTGTCACGACTAACGGGGCAACGCTATTACGTTCATGGAAAGGATGTGATCAGCGGTGGATGAAGTAACACTATTTCCTGAGATGGATCTATCAGATATTGATGAGGTTGAACTGACGGAAACCGTGCCATCAGAGACAAAGTGGACATATATGATTGACTATCGCAATCGTCTTGCTGTTCTTACAGATGACGGGTTGCCGCGAAAAACCCGAAACTATGAAGAATACCTGATTCAGACCGCTATGAAGATCCTTAATACCGAGCGATTCCAGTACGTCGTTTATGGTGAAGATATCGGCGTTCAGCGATCCGAATGGACTGGATGGGAAGACGTAGAGATTCAGCGTGATATTGAAGAGGCATTGACTGCACATGTCGAAATTCAGCAAGCAGAGGTACTGTCTATGACTCGAGAGGGTCAGGACTTGCACCTTCGAATTAAATTGACTGGATTGGCCGGAACAACGGTAATGGAGGAGGCGATCTGATGAGCATAAAATTGACCGATTTACCGAAGCTTCCGCCAATGCCTATTTTGGAGGAAACCCCGGACGAAATCTATCGTCGGTGGGTGAATCGAGCGATTGACATGGCAAAGGATCGGGGGCTGCCGCCGCCACCGACGGATGAGGGCGAATACTTTTATGACCTGTGGTATCCGCTTGCACAGGAAATTGCGGAGCAGCAAGAATTGTGGACGTACGGATTCATACAGGCCTTCCCGATATGGGCGGATTCGGAGTTCCTGGACGCTCATGCTTGGGCAAATGGCGTGGCCAGAAAAGCCGGAGAGGATGACGATGCTCTTCGCATTAGGATGCTTGAGCAGGCTTTTGCAGAGGAGGGCAGCGGTCGGCGTAAGGATTATGAGACGTGGGCGAAGGAGATTGAGGGAGTCGGCGGTGCTATTGCACGGGAAAAGGAGCGCCATGATAACAGCATTGACTTGTATTTGACCGACTTGTCTGGGCAGCCTATTACACCCGAATTCGCAGCCAAGGTCAAGGCTATGATGTGGGAAGAAAAACGGATTGCCGGGCATGACTTGGAGGTTCATCCGGCGCCAGTATTTAAATTACGAATCGAAGCACGCCTGGCCACGACCGAGGATCTGACGAAGTTGGCTGAGCAGATCCGGAAGCGAGTGCTCGATTATGCGAATGGTCGAACATCGCTTATATACAACTACATTGCAGCGTTGCTCCTTGTTACGGGCGTTGAAAATTATTTCGATTTCAAGCTTAACGGAGATGAGAAAGATGTCGAGATCCCAACGACATCTGTCCTTCAGGTCGAGGTGATTCTCTCATGATCCCATTGAAATACCGTCAGGCGTTACCGCCATATTGGTATGAAATTGATATGGCAGATCGTCACTTTTCAGTCATGGAGGAGGAGATGGACGGTCGCGAAGCGACAGTCGAGGATCTAGGCAATCAGCTCATGCTGCAGCGAGCGACATGGGCGTTATCCGTTTGGGAGTGGATCTATTTCCAAGTAGAGCAAAGTGGAGCCGATGCTCAGCGGCGTGAAGCAATACGAAAGAAGAAGTTGGCCAACAAGCCGTTCAAACTTCCAGTTCTTCGGGCTATTGGAGAACAGCATGGGAAATTAATACGAGTTGAAGAGGATTTCTTGGCTAAAGAGATCCTCTTTTCTTTTTCAGCGGAAAAACCTGTGGACCTAAAGAAATTCTATCAGGATTTTGAATATATCCGTCCTGTGCATGTGCGTAAAGCGACTACGTCCGTTCAAACCGAAATAGAAACGATCGTTGTAAGTGGTCAGGCTAATTATTTTACTTTCGACTTTCCTATATGTGGACTTGAAATTCCTATGGTGTGAGGAGGGATAGAACTTGGGGGTAACCATTAAACCAGCTTTAATAGATCACATCATTAAGGATATGAGTGATAAATTTGACCATGCCTTTGTTAATCTTGATGGGAAAATGGAGCGTTATCCCATTCATAACACGAGCATATCCGGTCAAACTGTCCGAAAATATGTTTTTGTGCAAGATTCTGATGCTATAGGAAAAACGATTCTTGGAGCCTCCTTAAAAGATAAGGACGGAAACGAGTTAGTTAGTCAATCTATGAAAATATCAAAGAGCAACAAAGGCTTCTTGATAAGCTTTGAGTTGGAGGTGAAGGTGAATGTATAAAAAACAGGAGTGGAAAGATGAAATCCCTGACTTATCCAAGCCCATTCTGGATAGCACGGGAAAACAGAAAGTGGATCCTCAAACAGGACGCCCTTTATGGGAACTAGTGCAGGAAGGTACACGTATTACATCTGCTCGATTGAATCACATGGAAGATGGTATTCAAGCGGCTCATGACTCGATTAATAATATTTCGCAGTCGCTTACTCCGGAAGCAATCGGAGCTGCGAAAAAGGCGGACTTGGACACACTCCAAAAAAATAGCGTAAGCATTAAGACGAGTACCAGTAAGGATTTCAACACATACCGTGAACCGGGGCTTTACTTTATCGGGAGCGTGAGCGAATACGCTAACAGTCCGTCTAATGACGGCGGTTTTAGCTGGGGGATTTTACGTGTCGAAAGCCTTGGAAGCACCGCATATGTAAAGCAGACTTACACATGTGTCTTGATTAATGCAACGTTTGTACGGTCTAAGGCCGAGGATACTACCGGTAGAGCGTGGGAACCTTGGCGCCGTACTGTAGAGCTTGATAAGGATGGTATATTGCGTCTTAATTCATGGATGGATATTCGAGGAGATGCCGCCACGATAAACTCATACGGCAAAACACATACTTATCATGCTTTCCTTGTCAACAATGACAGGGTAGGTTACGTAGGCGCGTCTGATCCTAATGCTCCTGCCAATATGGCTTTGGTTTCCGATAAAGCTGATGTCGTTATAAACGCCAAAAATAACGTTTGGTTAAACGCTTCTGCTGGAGCTATACATTGTAATGGTCGCAATATTTTATGGGAAATAGACCAGGTAAAGCAATCTGGAGTTAATGCCAAACAAGGCACGGTGGATGCCCTTAACTCCAAGTCGGTAGCGGCATCCATAAATGACTCTTGGCCTACGTTGAATGGTAAAATCGGAACACTACATGGAAGAAGAGATGATAGGTTCGTTGCTGAAGGTTCATCTGGTATGAATGGTGTGAATGAATGGATGTACACTTCAT
>Ga0209566_100527_pt1 | contig 26115 bp, 33 predicted proteins | sample Araplavi_mTSA_r2_2_FD_184287 | JGI IMG/M metagenome (GOLD analysis project Ga0209566, IMG submission 184287) | Arabidopsis root microbial communities from North Carolina, USA - plate scrape CL_Cvi_mTSA_r2 (SPAdes) (version 2) | ecosystem: Host-associated > Plants > Roots > Endosphere | place...
CTGTGGGTCATCGTGCTCGGGCGCTCTTCTGCCGAAACGACGTCCCGTGACGCGACTCCCATGGAAATCCCGGTCGTCGCAGCCATGACTACGGCGGTACCCACAGTCGCGGCGGCAAGTTCGATGATGGAAACGGGTGAGACCGTTAGTCGCAATTTAGACGATCCGAATGAGAGGCCGTCGATCGTGACACGGCCTGACGACGCGGTGACTCGACTCGCGCACGACGTTGCGGCCGGTCTGGTCCGTCCCACCGTCGCAGACATCCGTGTCCACCTCGGCTGTTCACAAGCCAAAGCATTGGCACTTCGCCGGCGACTGGCCGAACTCAATCTGCCGGCATAACCCGGGCTTTCGCCCGGCATCCTTTTCCTAATCCCTTCGGACGTCCTCGCATCCAGCCAAGCCTGGAGGCCGTTGCTCGTCCATTCGCTGGAGAACACCATGAATTCGACATCCAACCATCTGCCTTGTCCGCGCTTCAAGCTAGGCCGAATCCTTGCCACGCCTGCTGCGCTGAGCATCGTTGCCAACGCGAACGCCTCGATCGTCCATCTGCTGATCCGACACGCCTGCGGTGACTGGGGGGATTTGCCCGAGTCCGATCGGGAACAAAACGAACTCGCGGTCGAAGCTGGATCACGGATTTTGTCCAGCTACGTTCTCGCTGACGGGCAGACCGTCTGGCTCATTACCGAATGGGATCGGTCCGTGACGACGCTTCTGCTACCCGGCGATTACTGACGCTCCCCTAACGCAGCGCTATCGAAGAAGCTCATCAACAAACGCGATCACTGAGCCTCTCTGACTTTTGCTCAATCGGTGAAATTTGAGCAGCAAGTCGGCTTCCGTATCGTCGGCGGCATAGAAGTACGCCGCCGGCATATGTAAGACGGCGGCCAATCGAACAACCAAATCTGGATCCGGCACGCGCTTACCTAGTTCGTAGCGATTCATCCGCGTGCTCGCAGACATTGGGTCAAGTCCCGCCTCGATCCCAAGTTTCTCCTGAGACATCCCGACGCGCTGCCGGGCCTCTTTCAGCCGCTGGGCAAGTACGGACATTTTTACCTTCAAACCATGGAAAGCAAAAATCGTCTCGGTTTAGCCGCCATCAAATACTACCGATTTGGTAGCATTTGGGATCTTCCCCGGATTGCTTTTGGTTGAAACCGTCAGCCATCACCGGGCGAAGACCATTTCAAGCGCAACTTCCGTTCCCGGAGTTGTCGCATTAACCACGACGTCGCTCATGGGCAAGAAGAAATCCAGCCACAGGTGACTAAAAATCAAAGGTGGAACAATGAAAGCCAAAAAACGTACGGGGCTCAGCAAACACATCTTGGGCCTGTCTGTCGCAACCGCTCTTGCCGCCTGCGGTGGAGGTGGCGATTCTGGCCCTAGTCAGCCGTCGGCCGGAGGCGGAGGCACGCCAACAACGCCAGCGCCTGCGGTCACTGGCAAAGCCATCGACGGTTACCTGGTCGGCGCCACGGTCTGGCTGGACCTGAACAACAACGGGGTTTGTGATTCGGGTGAGCCGACGGCAGTCACGAACGGGACGGCGATCGAACAGGAGCATGATCTTGCTGCTCAGCAAAGCCATGCACGCGAGATCGCGGCAGCAATAGCTGAGCAACGTGCAATGGTTGGGCAGATCAACAGACGTTCGCTCTCAGCTACGGCGGCATTTTGAAAAATGGCAATGCCCATTTCACGCCTGGAGCTGCTACTAAAGTCGAGGCGTGGCAGATCCTGACACCACGCCGGAACGAAGTATTAGGTGCACAAGACATCAATCGCCTGTTGCACAAACGGTTCCGTAAAGACACGGTCACATGGGCGAGTCGCAACTCCGATCAGCGAGGTCGGATTACGCCACCTCGTGGCCCAGAGGAGATCGTCTACGGAGATAAGGTCATCAATGTTCGGAACCACAAACGAAAGTATGTTACGCCGATCGATGGCGCGTTGGCCTATATCGCTAACGTCGTCGCCGCGCGGGACGGCTGTTGTCGACTGCGATCGTTCGGGGCGCCAGAGAGTGGCCATTCAATCGTCGAGTGCCAGGCAGCGTCGGACTCCGACTAAATGTAGCGCATCCGGCGGCCGATCTTGGAAGGCTGGCCAGCCGCAGCCATGTAGAGTCGCTCATTACCTCGATGGGTGGAATTGCTGGCATTGAGCCCGGTGAGTGTTTAGGGTAATTGCCCATTTCTGAACCATTTTTTGCTTTCTGGCATCAATAGTAATATTAGCGCGATAAGTAGTAGAAAATCCACCAATCCTAATCCGAATTTCTCGGTGTGGATGAATATTGCCAGTATTCGAAGAGCTGCGTCGATCAACAGCCAGCCGAGTGTCCATTGGCGCGCCCAATTTTTTCGGCGAATTAGGTTGATTATAAAAAATCCGCCAACTGTTGGGAGGAGAACCAGGAGGGTGAGGGAGATCGCGGTGATTGAATATGACGCAGGTTTGCCATGAATCATTAAAATTGGATTCTGGATGACATAAATTATGCCCTTGAGCGATCCAAGGAGAATGAGACACCACGCTGCAAAGAGCGCTAGCACTGCGCCGATTGTTGGCCTCGGTGTGATTTCAAAAAAAGATGCAAGCTGTGTTTTAATTGGATTCATATTTTCCTCTGACTTGGATTTCTATGTCGGAATTCCACTTTGAAATACACAGGGAAATATTGCCGGTCTGATCCGCCGAACAAGGTCGGACGTGGAGCTCGATGCCTGTTCCTGCTGTCGCAAGCGTTAGTGATCTGGCTATGCAAGGGCTCTGAAACTGTGGAAAGAGTAGATCGGCAGGTAGCCTGAAGCCGATCCCACGGGGCACTCCAGCATGCGTGCGTGCGGACCCTACCTGGCATCATGCACGCTCAACACTGCGCTCCATGCTGCCGAGCACTCTTCCCCTCGGGCCCGTAGCTCAGTTGGTCAGAGCAGTCGACTCATAATCGATTGGTCGCAGGTTCAAGTCCGGCCGGGCCCACCACATGAACATCAATACGAACTCGACTGGCCGGTGCCACTCAAAGAAGCAATCACATACTTGAAACATCGTCCCATGAACACCCCTACCATCCACGAGTTGCAGAAACAGCTCGGTCAGTCGAACCTGCTAGTCGAAGAAGCCAAGCAACAGGAGAAACAAGCCAAGCTCAGGCAGATCGCAGAAGCCGTCAAGGAGTACGGCATTACCGAAACAGAACTGCTACGGGCTGCCGGCTTCATCCAAGTTAAACGGCAGAGAGCACCGGCCATGTACTACGACCCGAACTCGGGAAATTCCTGGTCAGGCAACTTCGTGCTGAATTCGATAATTGCCTGCGGCGTCTTCTGTTGCGTCACACCTCCCCCCGTTCTGTTCTATCGTCGTCAGGCAGTCCATCTTGCCCTAGTATCCGAGGCTCGATCTTATCGCGCCACATACGCAGTAAGTCGAGTGGCTGTCGACGGTAATGCTACTCGCGATCCCTGCCAATTTCCGCCTCCCGGCAATCCAACACACTTCTCTCGCTGCAATACGCGCTCCGCGTGCTGATCGACGTCCATTTCATACGAGCTACTCTTACGATATGGATTGACTTGGATCCGCATTGAGAGCGAACACCTACATGACACCTACATGGATTTTTTTAAGACCGGAGATTAGCTTCGAAAAAAATCTAACCCATTGATTCCATTGGCCCGCCCTACACGACTCGAACGTGTGACCTACGGCTTAGAAGGCCGTTGCTCGTGGGCGGCAAACCCTTGTCGGGTTTGCCTTCTATCCAGCTGAGACCAATCTAGTCACACTCCAGTCACACCGGCGACCTCCTTGGAGGCCGTATGGCGACCGTAAGCAAGCGCGAAAATGGATGGATGTGCCAAGTTCGCAAAATGGGCTACCCTGCCACGTCAAAGAAGTTCGCGACCAAGATCGAAGCCCTCGCATGGGGACGCATGATCGAATCGGAGATGGACCGGGGACTATTCGCGAGCCGTGACGATGCTGAGCGAACCACCCTAGCGGACTTGCTCGACCGGTACACCCGCGACATATCCCCGACCAAACGCAGCGGCGGCAGCGACAAAGGGCGCGCGGGGAAGCTCAAGAAGCAACTTGGCGCGTACAAGCTGACCGCACTAACCGCATCCCATCTCGTCGGCTACCGAGATGCACGACTCAAAGAGGTGTCGCCGCAAACGGTCGTTCATGAGTTGAATCTCGTGAATCGCGTACTGACATTGGCAACACGTGAATGGGGCATCGTCCTGCCCAGCGGCGTACCGAAGGTCGTCAAGCCTCGGAAGCCACAAGGCCGTAACCGCAGACTGCACCCGGACGAGATACAGGCAATCATCGACGCCACGGAATCTCCGGACCTACGAGACTTCATCCAGCTTGCCGTAGCGACCGGGATGCGCCGAGGTGAGTTGGCGTCGCTGCGTTGGGAGAACATCGACCTCGATCAACGCACCGCACACCTACCGGTGACGAAAACGGATACGCCGCGCACCGTCCCGCTCTCCAGTGTCGCCGCAGCCGTGCTACAGGCCCGCAAAGGCACTGGACATGCCGTTCCCTTCGCCGTCACTGCGGATGCCCTTACGCGAGCGTTCTGCCGCGCCGTACAGAGGGCTCGGAAACTCTATGAATCGACGTGCGGCATCCTTGACCGCCCTGCTACCCCGAACTGGCTTATCGGTATCCGTCTGCACGACCTCCGGCACGAAGCCACAAGCCGTTTATTCGAGAAAGGTCTCAACCCGATGGAAGTCGCCAGCATCACGGGTCATAAAACGTTGAGCATGCTCCAACGCTACACCCATCTCCGCGCCGAAGTTTTGGCGAAGAAGCTGGGCTAACCGTCCAGGTTTCCGGTCATCCTCGAAACCGGAATTATTGTGCATCACCGCCCTGCCCGGAGAATGGATTGAACTTCGGGTCCTCAATTCTTCGAGAAATTACCCACAGGTCAGTCAGCTTATTGCATTCGCCTATCACGCGCAGCAAATGGGCACGCGCCTCTCTTGCAGCGACCACTTTCGTCCAAATGGCATGCCCTTGTTCAAGCTGAGAGCGAAGTTCCCGCATCCGCTCCAGACCTGATTGGTTGACGTCCTGGAGAGCCTTATCTGTTGTCGGATCATAAGGCTTCGGCCCAAGCTTGCGTCGCGCACGCACATAAGATTCCTCAAGTGGTTGCATCATCTTAGCCAACTCATCGAAGCGTGCGTGAAGCACCTTTTGCTCATGCTCCAACTTCTGAAATTCTGCGTACGTCAGCCGGGGCTGCTCCCCGAGCGCGTCCACGGCCCTCCGCAGCTTCTTCGGATCGAACAACGAGAAGTTGATGGCGTCTTGATCCACTTCGCTTGCTCCTGACGAGAAAGAGGAGCAACCACTTTACACCGCGCATACGATCCAGTTCGAGTCCGGAAACAGGCACCGAACCGGCACCACCTATTTTCGTCGCACTCCTTCACAACTGGAAAAAGCTATCGCAGAATGCCTGCTCCTCGCCGACCAGGAGTGACCTATGCCTAGAGTGAGAACACATCACTTTCCGGAATCGCGGCACCAACCTCAAGTGATCCGAGAAGTAGTCAGGCAAGGCCCAGGAATCTCCGAGATTGACGCCTTCCGGATAGCGTCGAAGGCCGTAGAGATTTACGCATCGCGCCATCCGAGACCACCGCACGTAACCTACACCCAAGCTGCTGAGATGCTTGGTATCAGCCGCCATACAGTGAAAAAGCGAATGGTGTTCTACCGCGTCAAGCTGAACAAGTTCGGCATGATCCCCATCGAGGAGATAGACCGGATGCTGGCCGTGACCGACTGATCCGCTGGAACTTCGTACGCGTCACTGTCCCATGATGAGCGGTAGGCCTGTCCCGATCACCGTCACAGCGGCGCTCAGGCCAACCGATACAGCCGTCCACAGAGCCGCACGTCGATTTAGCTCGGCACTCTCACTACTCGCTTCGAGGATTCCTGCAATCCAACCCGAATTGGAGGCGGAGGGAACCCCCGGCTCAATCCCGCCACACTTTTCCCATATCGGCCTTACGTATAGCTTGCTCGACAGATACCAGAGACGCGCGGCGTAGACTCCTGTGAACGCAGGGAACAAGGTAAGCCAACCGACAATTGCCAGCATCTTCATAACCGGTACCTTGCTGATTGAGGGTTAGGCCCGCCGAGGAAGGTCAACCTCGACCTTCGCCCAAACCGCTCCGGCATAGTCGGCGTTCGCTGAGAGTTCTTCCACGGTCGAACAGGTGAAGTGCGCCCCCTCTCCAAGCGCGAGCAAAGTCTCAACGTGACTTGCGATCGCAACCTTTGTGTTCTCGATGGCCTCGCCCATGGTCTCGCCCCATGAGTGCGCACCAGGAATGTCCGGTACGGTCACGCCGAACACAGTCCCATCGTCCTTATGGATTGCTATAGGAAATTCCATCGCCGCCTCCGAGAGTAAAGGACCGCCGCAATGCAAATGTATATAGGCGCGATAAGGCCGCCGCCTATTTCTAGGCGAGCGGCCGGGCTCATCACGCACAGGCGCGATTTGCCAAGAGCCTAGCGCCCCGTTCGGTCGACGATATCTGTTGACCGGTAATCCGAAAGTGCTAGACTGCGTTTATCCTACAAACACATATGTAGGATACAAAGACCTCTACGGATGACCGTGCATCAACGCCATCAGCGCGTAGGTTGCCGCGAGAACCCAGTAAAGGGTTGCAGGATCAGGTTTCATTTGATTGCCTGTTTGCGTGTAGGGCGGGCTACTTCGGTTTCCAGGCCACAGGTAGCTCACCCTCTTGTTTTACAAGGTCGGATGACCTTGCAGACACAATCCTAACGCACCTTTTCTCCGCGTCCAACACAGTCTTTCTGCAGTGAGTGATACCAGTACTGTGCAACAAGTTGGCTGGTTAAAAACTCCTTAGCAACTTGTCAGCACCGTGTTATCACTACTTTTCACGCATATTCATTCTTATACACAGATATACATCCCGGAATACCAATCCCGGAAGAATATCTCAGCGAAAAGTCAATAAATTTATTTTCTTCGTCGTGGGTTTCCAGCAACGGCCTGGGTGAGCCCGTAGTAATCCGCTCCAAGTTCCCGAACCAGTCGAGCCCCGCGCCTCGATGATTCGCTGCGTGGCCCACGCGGGGTTGCGCGTCTCAAGTGTGCATGCCGGGACATCCCGCCCGACAAGAAGTAACTAGACCTCACGCGATTCGGAGGCTACCTTGACGCTCGCGTTTAGGAGTCTCCGGAGCGCGATCACCTCCAGGACCATGCGGCGCACGTCCGCGCCGTCAACCCGCTCAGGGTTCTTCCACCAGCCCCGCAATGTGCCAGTATCCGGAGATACAAACTCCGGCAGTGGGTCCGCTCCAGCGGAGGCCGATGTGTACGAGAGCGCTTGCTCGCTAGACTTTGGCTGCAAATACCTATCCCTACGCGTCTCGTCTAGACGCCGTGCCCCTTCCTTCCCGAACGCGTGCCAGCGTTCAGCCTCCCAATCCGTCATCCAGAATTTGCAGTCGATCACGCCGTAGTACGGGTCAACGTACTCCCAGCGGTATTCCCAGAGCGGCTCCACGATTCACCTCAAAAGACTGTATGGATATACAGTATATTCCGCGCTACTATGTGGTCAAGTCTTGGAAACGGGGCGCGATGTAGGTGGAGCGACCGATGCATCAGCGGCAGACGGGGTGAATATGAAAAAGTCGATTCTTGCCGTGCTTATTACTACGGCGTCGGTGTCCGCCCTCGCGTTCGACGTGGACGGCTTCCGAACCGGCATGAGTGTGAACGAGGTAGCTACCGTCGTTCGTGGGCAGGGCTGGACGCTTGGCCCAAACAATATGGTTGCTGGAGTTTACATAGAGGCCCACTTCGGCCCGGACGGTAAGGTAATGGAGCTTGGTCCTGCAAACTTCTCGTTCTGCAATGGGCGGCTTATCGCATACACGCGGGAACTGGACTTCGATACGGAATACGTGCAGCAACTGCGCGATATGGTCGCAAGATACGGTAGTCAATCAACAATCGAGGTCAGGCAACAGCCGTGGAGCGGCCCCGGCGGCGGCTATATCTCTACCGCTGCGACTAAGTGGTTCGTTGGCCGAGAGCGTGTTGAACTATCATTCACGCCAGAAGGGCGTACCGGTAACGGATCTCTGAAATACTACCGAAGTGCGAACGTTTCCTACGTTTTCCCCGGACAGTGCCCCGCGCATTGATTGACGGGATAACGTGAAGGAGTGGGCCGTGTGCACAAACTACAAGGCACCGGGCGAGAACCCAGGTATCAGCGAGCTAAAGATAGGCATCGGCGACCTGTACCGTCGCGACCCTTGGGAATTGGACGTGTACCCAGACTACGCCGCACCTATCGCCTACGCTGCTGGGGGCGGTCTAGAGGTCGTAAAGGCCGTGTTTGGCTTCTGGCCGAAGTTCATGCAGCCAGATCGTGTTGACGAGAATGGGAAGAAAAAGCGCAAGCTGGACACTGTGAACGCTCGGACGGAGACCGTCGGAGAATCCCGGCTGTACGGCAAAGCATGGCGTGAAGGGCAGCGCTGCTTGATCCCGGCCCAATGGGTTTATGAACCATGTTACGAGACCGGCAAAAACGTGTGGCAACGGATCGGCCTTGCTGGTTGGCAGTCGTACTGCGTCGCGGGTATCTGGAAGCGCTATGCGGACCAGGACGGGCGGTCCTTGATTGGCATGTCCATGCTGACCGTCAACGCGGACGGGCATCCTGTTATGTCCCAGATGCACAAGCCGAATGACGAAAAGCGTTCAGTCGTGATTTTGCAGCCGAAGGACTACGACGAATGGTTGCACTCAAAGAATGTTGAGGCGGCTCGGACGCTGCTACAGTTATACCCGGCAGAAGAAATGACGGCCGAACCAGCAATTTCTTGAGGGCTGGCGATGGTAGTATTTTGCTCAACCACAAATACTACGGGGAACGAGGTCAAGACATGCTTGAACGGATGATTCCGATTTCGATGGAACTGGTGACTGGGTTTACGGCCGTTTTCTCGCGATATGAATACGCGCTTAAGAATTCCGGTTTCGCGAAAGGAAGCAAAAGCAAGGCGGAGCCGGACTGGGATGCGTTTGCCCTGAGCATCGCTGACAAATTCGATCATTTAACCAACCCGCGATTCCGTGAGGCAGTCACATATCTGGTGACATCCCCGCCGCGAAAGCAAGTTCTTGTCAATCATAGGGTAAGGTGGAAGGAATCGCCGCCCGATGCTGGGCTCCGTGCTTCGGCTCAAGCGCTGCTCATGGTGCGAAGGGTGAGAAATAACCTGTTCCATGGGGCAAAAGTTTGGGCTCCAGACGGCGATTGGTCACGTGAACGTAATGAAAAATTGGTGAAGGACTCCCTCGTAGTCTTAGTTAATTGTTTGCCCCTGCATCCGCATGTAGGTGGGACGTTCGGATACTTCGATATCCACGAGTATGTGGACCGGCTAGCAGCGTAGGCGATAGCGAAGGCTTTCCTTCGCCGCACTGATACGACTCGTTTGCAGTTAGCGTCGCTGCTGAGGCGGCTGGTCGCGTACGGATGATTGACATTCAAATAAGAACGAGGCAAGCATGTTAAGAGACCAATTCCCAGGCTACTACCAACCCACCAAAGATAATTTAGAAGCGATTTGGCGTGATGCGACGTTTATCGTTGACACAAATGTGCTTCTAAATTTGTATAAATTCCCCCAGCAGGCACGCGACGATCTTTTCGCAGTCCTGGAAAAGCTTGCCGGCCGCTTATGGATACCCTTTCACGTCGCCCTCGAGTACCAAAGAAATAGAGTCGGGGTAATTCTAGAAGAAAATGAAAAATTCGATTCAACTGTAAAGCAACTAGAAAAAGCAGAATCCGAACTTGACCAAGCTGTTGCACGTCTAGAATTGGGTAAGCGAGGACTGGGTATCGACCCGTCCCCTTTGACGAGCGCATTGAAAGATGCAATATCAAAGATTCGGGAATCCGTAGACAAAGCCCGAAAAAATCAATTATCCGTCAACCATGATGATGCAGTCCGCGACCGCTTAGAGAAAATACTGGGCAGTAACATCGGAGCACCACCCAAAAATCAAGCAGAGCTAGATAAATCGCTAGATGATGCAGTCACACGGTATGAAAAAAGAATCCCACCCGGCTTCTTAGACCACGGCAAATCCAAAAATCCAAACGAAGCAAAATATATTCACGACGGCATTGAATACACCGCCGAATACGGCGACTTAATTATATGGCGACAAATAATTCACCACGCCAACAACCAAGAAATCAAGAACTTAGTCTTTGTAACTGGCGACAGAAAGGAAGACTGGTGGGCTCGCAAACTTGGTCAAACTTTGGGCCCACTGCCAGAACTTACGCAAGAAATATGTCGACTATCTAGCGTCAAGATGTTTTGGATGTACACAGTCGATCAATTTCTTGAAATGGCAAGCAAGGCACTTCACACCCCGATTGACAAATCGTCAGTCAGGGAGGTAAAAGACATCGAAAATGCCGAATTTAAGAACGAAATCGCAAAATCCCTATGGCAAAGCCTCACTCTTAATGCTCATCTTACGAAATCCCTCGATAGCCAAACAATAACTCAGGCTCTAGAACTAATAAATCACCTTACCACTAGAGAAAATGCACGCCAAGCAATTCTATACGCAGCCTCTGAAAGTGATTTGACAAAGATGAAAATTAGCATTGATGAGTGGGTTGCCCGACAGAAAGGCGATAGCGAATGGATTGAGGTCAATCCGAGTGTTTGGCCCACCTACCTTTTTAAGAATGAGTTCATAACTCGTGGACTTCACATTTCAACTGGGGAATTCCACTCCCACGCGTATGATTTGATCAAATGCAGCAGGGCTGTCGAGTCGGGTGATATCAACTCAGCAACCATCATCTTTACGGAGATGAAGCCACGCTCAAAGATCCTTGATAGCCGATTCGGCGACACTCGCGAGATGGAGAAAAACTTCCCAAACGTCAATTGCTTATACGGATTCTTTGACGACCAGATGAATTTCTCCGTGCCGGGAATCGACAACTAGCATGATCAACAAATGGTATCGAAGGACGGTCCGGATTTGACACCTCCTCCCCAGCATACCGCAATCCGGCTAAAGAAAACTTGGTAGCGCCGGCCAGGTTTTCAGATCCCTCGCCCTTATCGGGCAAGGGTTTCCGGCCGATTGCTTATAGTAAATACAATTGGCTATCGTGGTTCACTCGTCGGACGCCCCCACCCTGTTCGTCCTTGGAACACACCCGGCCACGCATAGAATACGGCGGCCTCCTCCAACACCTCCCGCGACGTAAGCTTACTGTGCTTCTGAAACAAGCTGCCGAGCGCTTGCTCCTGGGCAATGACCCCGGCTGCCGCAATCTCCCCAACCAGATCGATATGCCGGTTCATGGCACGCGGCATCCGGGCCACTTGCCCTTTCCGGTTGATATAGGCTCTGAGCAAATCCTCCAGGGGCTGAACGAAGGAACCACGGCAGTTTCTCATCTTGAGCAGAAACACACATAGCTCCCTCGCCCTCTTACCGAGTTGCGAATTCAGCACTACAAGCTGCTCGATCAGTCGCAGACTTTGATTTGAAGGCACCGGGTGTCGCCGGATAAACATATCTCGCTTCTTGATAATCTCGCCGGTGTCGAGATCAACATATGACTTGACCGACAACCTCGTTACCGGGTGGTTACTCTTTTTCCATCCTGCAGCCCTGAGCGACAGAGCAGGAACACGTACAGCGGTGACTTCCGGCCACCACGGCACGAACCGAGTAGATTGGTCGCTGTCTCGGTCGTGATCAGCATACTTGCCAGTCAATCGGTGTACCTACTGCCCACTCAAGCCCAACCTTCCGGGATTCCGTCCAAACCAACCCGCCTCCGCACCCTGTATCCTTGGTCTGCATTGGTCTTGTCGTCATGACATTCCTTGCAGAGCAGTTGCAGATTCTCATCCTCGTTCGAGCCACCTTGAGCAAGGGGCTTGATGTGATCCACAACTCCAGCCCGTACGGCAATTCCACAGGCCCGGCAGCAGTACCCATCCCGCTTACGGATTCGCTTTCGGATCACACCCCATGCGCCTCCGGACAGATCATCAATCCGGACTGCATTCCCTGCCGCAGCTACACGGGCTTTCTGCTTGGCCGTTAGAGACCGGTTGCTGATCGACACGCAGAACGGGCACGTCCATTGCAGCCCTGTAGGTTTCCATTCCGGGTGCTTCGAACAATCACTCAATAAAACATCTCCTTTGATCAGAAGCCCATAGACGGGCTGATTGATTCAGGTATGCCCCAGCCCTTCGCAGCCTCGCAACACGCCCACAGTGAGGCCGAAACGGCCGCTTGTGGTATCTGGAGCAAAGCCACTGAGGTGGCTAGGGACGGGGGGATAGGAAAAATGCGGAGGTCAAAAGCCGCAGCGCCGACCGGTCAGTGTCGAAATATCGCTAACTGCAAAAATTTCCGCCGATAACGCCCTAGCTCTCAGGGATCGGCCTGGAATCGCCTGAACCCGTCGACACCCTCGGCTACAATGCCGCTGTCGCCTCAATGGAGAGCAAGCAATGAGTGACGCAAACACCGCATTGATAGCGCTTGTAGGTGTGCTCGCTGGCGGCTACATCAATAATTTCCTCGGGGACGACTATAGGCGGTTCCGCGAGGGGCAAGCGCTCGCGGGCGCACTCGCCGGCGAATTGAAATCGCACGGAACCGCTGTCCCAGAATTAAAGCGCCAGTTGACGAGCATGCTTTCGCACGTCCCGTCGCTTGATTTCACTGAAACCGAGTTCACCCCGCCCAATAGCCCCATATTCGATTCGAGCGTGTCGAAACTTGGGCTCCTTGGTCCGGCTCTTGCGGAGGACGTTGCCTACGTCTATGAACAAATTCGCGCCTTCCGCATCACGTTCAGCCGCGTTACCAAGATTGCAGGCAAGGCCGATCACGATCAGATCGCACACATGCTCAATTATTGCCTTACTTGCATCACACATGCGGATGAAAGAGGACGGCATCTCGTTGTAAATCTCCAGAGATTTGCGGCCGATGGATACTGGCGCACTCGCCCGTGGCTCAGTTGGATTAGAACGCTTGGCTAGGCGTGTTGTGCGCGCGTACACGTGTGAGGCTATAACCGGCCGGGATGTCCCGTAGCTACATGCCCCTGCCCTCTCGGATTGCGTCGGCCCCAGGTGCAAACGGAGAGGCAATTCCGAACGCTTTCGTAATCCAGAGTCCTCGTCTATTCCGAAGCATCCCGGCGGCCCGCATCTCATCAGCAGTGAGGCAACGCCGCCGAGCCGGTAGGTACTGACTATTCGGCCCGATACGCCCGTATTCGCCGACCCGATGCATGTCAAAGGCTCGCGAGGAGCGGAACCGCTCCCCACACGTCGGACAGATATTGTTATCGTTGGACTGCCGCACGCCGCACCTCATACTGGTCCTGCATGGCGCGAGCCCTCGCCAACCATTGACGGCTCGATGCAAGCGCGACTGCCTCGTCCTTCGGCCTACGTCGCTTGAGACTCGCAAGACGCTTGTACTCCTGTAACGCGTCCTGCCCTTCACGGACGGCCATTTGAGCTACGCCGAGCGAATGACCGAGTTCACCACGGGCGCAAGCTACGCCGCGTAAAATCCGGTCGTCCATAGCTTGCGGCGTCGTGGCTCGCACCGCACCCAGATTCCGCCCGTACAGGCGCTCCAACAACGCTGTGCGTACTGCTTCGGTGTTCATCGGGACGCGCTTACCGCGATAGAACATGTCGGTCCGCACACCAACGCGGCGGGCGGCCTCCAGCAATTGACCGCGACTCATTCTTGCTCCGCCTCATCCAGTTCCATACGGATAAGTCGCATCTTCGATGCTGCTGCAATTAGGTCATTGCGGGCCATCTCAGCGGCGAGACGACGATTATCTGAGTGAGCCGCCCCAATCAGAACGTTAAGTTGGTCGGCATCCATGCAACCGACCAGGAAATCATATTCCATCGTTATCCTAATATTATTTGAGAAATCCAGAATACATGCACCCTAATGAGTAGCTATTCGGTACTTAGCTTGCGCCCTGCCAGTGCTGAAAGTGCGTAGTTCTGCTGCTGCATGTACGGGGTGTCGCCGCCTTCCTTCGGTGCGAGTCCCTGTCGCGCGCGTGCCTCATTCGGGGCCATGATCCCAGCACCGACCGATTGCGCGTTAGCGGACAGCATTGCGGCTTCGTCCATCCGCATCAGGCCGGATGTATCGAACTTGAAACCTACCGTATCAGGGACGCCGAATGCATCGTCTAGCAATAGCTCGATAGCCTCAAGGTAGGCTTGCAGGCAGTCGGAGTAATACATACCCTCATAGACCGCGTTAGAGGCCGCCGTACGCGCGCCTGTATCCAGTCCGATCTTATGGCCGGGTACGTGGAAGCATCGGGCGACGTCTTGTGCAGTCCATTGGAGGTGTTCGACGGTTTGCGCGTCAGAACCGGTCATCGTCATGGGGTTGTACACAAGACCATCACCAGCAACCAGCGTGCCGCCTGCACCCATACCGCTGTATTCGTCCATCTGCTTCTTAAGCCGCTGGGCGGTAGGTTCCGAGATTGCGCCCGGAGCGGACAGCACGCCAGAAGGACGGGCCGCATTGGAGAAGAACGCGGCGGAGTTGTTCGTGATGCTGCTAGCGAGAACGGCAGACCCGGCACACGCCGCAATCGGCGTTATGCCTACGAGCGGATGCCACGACGTAATACCCCGATCGTGGATGATGTCGCGCGCGGGTACTACGAAGGTCTCCAACGGAGTGACCATAAGCGGAGACATCGTGACCTGATAAAAGATCGAACCGTCAGGCGCAACGAGGGGAACGACGTACTTGGGATTTAGCACGTCCATTGAGACGATGCCGCCCATGCTGTTCCGGTTGAGAAGAACGTAGGTGTTGCCGTGCGTGAGTTTGCTCGCGAGCCACGCCTTAACGAACTGCTGGCGCGTTTGATAGTGGTTCGGTTTGCGTAGTATGGTCGTGAAGCGCGGGGCGCTAGATTCGAGCCATACACCATCCGTCAACTTTACGTATTTGATACGCAACTTCGAAACGTCCGACGAGATGAGGTCTACACATGCGAACACTGCCGAGCTAGCTAGCATACCGTCGCGTGTGCTTAGAGCCTGGTTCTTTTGCCACGCCCCAGGATACGGCTCGCGGATGTACCCATTAGAACCGGGTGCACCGATTGCCGATGCACCAACAGACGCGGCGGGACGCTTCTTGAACTTGAGCGCCTTGGTTAAGCGGGCGAACATTGCATCCGCCCTTGATGTTGGACTTATTCAGCCTCCTTGCAATCAGAAATCTAAAAAAGAATGGGCGGCCTGGAGCCGCCGATCACGCGTAACCGTTATTTCAACGTAACGGCTACGGCCGCCCCTTCAACAAAGTCCCAGTCAGCGTACTGCTCGGCCTTGACTGCGACTTGATCGGTCGAGAACAAGTCAACATATACCTGCGATGTCGTTCCCGAACCATCATCGACGTTAAGGCGACCAGCGCCGGCCGCCCCCATTTCAACGTCGCCGATGTATGCCAGCACGCGGCTTGCATCCACAATGAACAGTTTGTCTTGCGGAACACCATACGAAGCAATAGCAGGTAGGCCGCCGTATTCGCCGCCACTAGCTGTAATTCGCGTCTCAGTAGGACTGCGGAGTGCGATCGCGGTACGCGGATGGACCAGAACACTCGAAGTCGTAAGATCGCCGGTAAACATATTGATACCGTCAGCGTACGTTGACGCCTGCAACGCCAGAGACGCTAAACCAGCGGGAGCGGACTCATCCCGTCCCTGCCCACCTACAAAGTAATTATCAAGACCGCGACTCAATGCCCGTTGCAGTTGAGCGGAAATTACCTCCTCCGCTGCGTCGCCAGTCATCCGGAAAAGTTCCCGCGACATGACTGCGACGAGGCCCACTTTGCGCTTGTCCACAAGATTCGTGGTAAATGTACCTCGATACGTCGGGAGTGGCATGTACTCGCCTACGAACCTCGCTGCAATTTGTGAGGTCTCGGCGTTCACGCGGCAGATTGCCGGGACCTGTACCAGCCCATTAAGTTGCCCGAGAATCGAGCGGCTAAACACAGCCTGTACAAATTCCTGACGGCTCAAAGTCCCTGCCGTAAGGGCGCCCTTCGCGTCCGGGCCAGCGAGCATCGGGTTAGTAAGCGCCTTAACAACTTGTGTTGCACCTGCGTTTGCCCCCCACCGCGCCTCAGCATAGGTAGCAGCGCCCGCCGGGCCGGCAACAACGTCTGCGATAACCGAGCGAATGAAGGTATTATTCTTTTTTGTCATGTCGTATTCCTAAATTTATAGTGGTTAATGCCGTACATTCAAATAACGAACCCGCCCCGGCTTCGACGGATTCGCGGTACTGGTCAGTTACAGCAGACCGTTACGGATTTGGTACGCGTATCCGCCCTGCTCGGTGATACGCTTGTGTACCTGGATGTCGATAAGCCCCTGAATCTGCGGAGCCAAGTCCTTCAGGTCAGCCTCCGTCAGAACGCTACCGCCGCCGTTCAGATTCAACGTGAGATTTGGTCTCTCGCCACTACCGGAGATAGCAACGGGCGACGACGACAGGGAACTTGCAATGCCGCCGTTAGCAAAGTGCGCCATGTGGCCCGAGTTGATCGCCTCAAGTAGGCTGCGGTACTTCTTCGTAGACGCTGCATTAATGACGAACTCTCCGTTCGAAAGCATCGCGGGAATGCTGTCGCTTGTGCCCGTACCGGGACCGCTGATTGCACCGCCCGACGCGAAATGACCAACGGGGCCGCCTTCGCTGAAAAAGCCGAACGAACTTGCCACGCCCTTGAACGCTGCGATCTCGGCTTGCCGCAAGGCGATCTTCGCGAGGTCTGCGAGAACGGACGTAGCGAACGAACTAAAGCTAGCTTTACCTGTCGTGATGAACGTATCGAGCGCGTTGCTAACGGAGTCGAACGCACCACGAAACCCGCGAGCGACAGCCTCGGCAGTGGTTTGCGAGGAGCCTACGAGGTCGTTGTACGTTAGCTTGAATTGCGCACCAAACGACTCGCGGACGGCTTGCATCTCCTCTTGACGGGCCTGATACGCTTCAACGTCTCGCCGGTAGAATTCTCCCGCGATCCGGGCCTTCTCGTCATATTCCTTCCGGTCGGCCGTCAGACCGCTATAGGCTTCTGCGAGCGACACCATCTTGCGTTCGTACTGATCCCGCAAAGCCGCAAGACCGTCATACTTCGACTTCTCGTCAGCGAGCATAAACCGCGTGTGCCGCGTATCTGCATACTTATTGAGTTGCGCCCCATACGCTGCGGTTTCTTGTGCGGAGAATTTTGCAATGTTCGACGCACGTTGCGCGGACAGCTTCTCCAACGTGTTGGTCAAGTCCTGCTCAATGCCAACGCGGCGCGCCTGCAAGGCTTGAAGTTCCTTGAGTGCAGTTTGATATGTTGCGCTTTCAGAATGAGCCTTGGCTACGTCAACACGCTTCTGCGCATTCGCAATTTTCTGATCAATAGCGCGTGTCTGTAGTTCCTCCAATCTCCGATAGTAGTCCTTCACATTTAACACGCCGATGTCATACTGCGCTTTGAGATTCCGCTCATCTTGTCGCGCCATTTCCGCAATAGCGGCGTTGGCCGTCTCGTACTTGGCAAGATTCCCCTGCCATGCCGATCTATCCCCACTGCCTGATCGTTTCGGGTCTTTGTATTTCTCGTTGATGTTGCCTACCATCTTCTGATACTCGGCGGCAGACAACCCCCTACCATCAGCAACAAGTGCGGCTTGATCCCTCGCGAGTTGCGCAAGTTCCCTCTGCCGCTTTTGCGCATTCGTCATGATCTGATCGCGAAGCGTGTCCATCCGTTGCAAGGCGGCTACGGCTGCCTGCTCTCGGGCGGTTCCTTCCGCTTGGGCCTGAGCATATTTGGCTTCGTTCTGCTGGTACGCTTTCAGGTTTGCGATCTGACGATCTACGTCCGCGATGGAGTGGCTTGTGAAGCCTCCGCCCGCCTTCACCATTGCGGCTCGGTCGATCTGCAACGAATCGATACGATCCTGGAGCGACGGCCCCGAACTGAGACCCTGCTTGACCTTCACCCAGAACGTGTCAATTTCTCTGGATAGTGCGCGCCACGAACCGGCGGCCTCCCTGAGATGCTTCGCGCTGGAATCCTGCACCTGTGACAGCGCAGCCTCTATTACGGCCTGGACGGCTTGGTGTTTATCTCCGGCGTCCTGCAACGCCTTGATATGCTCATAGGTCGCCGCGTCCATGAAGTGCATGCTCCGGTTATGCTCGGTAGCCCATTTCATGGGGTCGTCTGCCAGATTCGCGTATTCCTTGGACACATCGTCAAGCGCGGCACCGGAGATTTTCGACGTGCGGAGAATGACTTCCGCCAACCCTTCCATCTCCTTTGACGTATAGCGCCCGGTCGATGCAAGACTCCGCAGCACGTCACCAGCTTGGGAGAGCCCGCTATTCGCTGCCGCTGCAACCCGGAACTGCATCGCACCTAGACTATCCGCCGTTAGGCCCGCGAAGTTGTTGGTCAGTTGGATAGCTGCGTTAAACTGCTTGGCTTCCTCTGCACCCTTCGCCATCGCTGCCGCGAATGCTGCGGCCGTCCCCGCTGCTGCCCCAAGACTGACCCCAAGCGGCGACATAATCACGCTCAGTGCGTCGGATGCCTCAGCCATTACCAGTAACGACCCGCCGAACCGTTTCCAACTTCCCTGTGACGCTTCGTGCGCGAGAACGAGCATTTCGCGACGCGCGGCGGAATTATTGAGGCTGAACGAATGCGCCGCGTGGGCGGCTTGTTGGATCGCTGCCGCCTGGGCGGAGAACGCTTGCGTAACGCCTCGCGCGGCTGCTTGCTGGTTCAGCATTTCCAACCGCGTTTTACCGGCTGTTGCCTGGAGTCGGTCGTACTGATCTACGAGCTTCTTTGCCTCGCGTGCAGTGAGGTTATAGCCGTTGGTAGCGGCTTCCTGCATCGCTCGCTGTACTGCTTCTTGCTTGCGCCGTACTTCTTCCTGTGACGCGTTTAGTTGCGCGTTTGCGGCTCGTAGTTGGCCGATACCCGCCTGTGCGCCCGAAGCATCGACCGAGTACCGAACAGTGGTATTGTTGTTACTGATGCTCACTGACCTCCTTTCTTGTTTAGTGCTGCATGGATTACCTCTGTAGACCTATCCGCCGCCCGCTGTTTCATCGCTTCAAAGGCGGGCCGAACAAAGGGATGGGCGGGCATCTTTGATGTTCCATTTTCATGCCAACCCGCAAGCGCGCGGCGAGATACCTTTTTCTTTTTCGGGCCTTTGGGCTTGGTATCGCCAACAAATGTCGCAATGTAAGTAGCGACGAGACCCGCGACGCTATCCTCTTGGTCGTAGGCGACAGTTAGACCTGATGCCAAGTCACCGGATTCTCTCGGGACGCGTAGAGCAATCTCATTTTTGATCACCGTGACGCCTGCGGCCGCGGCTTTCCGCAACGTCGATTCCGAAAACGTCTGATCGAGCGCGGTGATTGCGTTAGCCAGCGCGTCGGGGTTATCTACGGAGTACGATTTTCCGCGTGCCATCGTCCCTCATTAATACACGCCATACACCAGCGTTCCCGGCATGGGTGTACGGTAGTCTGCCGGCGAACCGGAGTAAAACCAACTGATTCCGTTCGCCGCGATCTGGACAATAGGAACCGGGGCATTACCGCTCACGTGCTGATACAGCTAATCTGGAGTAAACGCCCAGAACGGTGTACCTCCCGAGAGGTCAACCGCAACAGAACCGGCTTCACCAGCGATCCATTGCACATCCTTCGTTCCTGGTGGATGAATTCGGACAACACCGCTAACCCTCCCTGCGCGCGTAGTCGCATCCAGAGCAATGCGTCCTTGCTGGTCCCAGATTTGGAGACCAACAGTCAATGCGTGTGGTCCTGGATGTAGGTTTCCAATGCCGTCTTAACAACAGCAGCAACCGCGCAATCCTTCTCCGCTGCAAGCTGCCTGAGTTGCCGGTGGAACTCAGGCGTAATCCGGGCGCTGATAACCCGACTGTCCGCGTAGGGAATATCCGGAACGCGGTGTACGTTATACATAGTTGTACTAACTCCTTTTTGTAGACAACAAGAAACATGACCAAACGGCCATGCGGTTACGGTTCGCCTTGCACGTACCTGGGGCATCGTCGGGCATGCCTACCCATCGGGCGAGGTTCTTCCTCTCCTGAGCTGTGGGATGTTTTACATCGTGAAAAACAAGAGCTATGAATCGTTGCGCCCGCCTCGTCACATCGAGTAAAGGGCAGCGTCCAAGCGGCTGTATTCGTCCTCAGCTTCATCGAGCAATCGGGCCAACGTGAGGATGCGGTGTCGCAATGAAGCCAAATTCACCGTATCGACTGCAATCGGATCATGCGCTGCGTCGGCATTGCTACGCAGATGGTCTTGACCGTTCTTGAGCCATAGTGCCGCGTTTTCCTCATTCAGCGATGCGTGGTCCTCGTCCTTGCCGGTGTTCGAAAACGCCACCGTTGCAAGCGCAAGGCGGGTGTGTGCAGCTACTGCTTGAATTTGCATGGATGGATTCTCCGTCATTCGGTTGATGGATCAGGCTCGCTGGAACCTGCTCTACGAACCGAAAGCCCTCGTCTCTTTCGTGGCTGCAATCGACCTTGCCACCTCGGCTCTACCTCAGCCGTGTGGGCTATCGTTGCCACGTCTCGACCCTGACTAGGGGCCGGTAGGACTTGCCTACGCACCAAGTTGTTAAAGATCACCCTTCGCCCCTGGTCGCTATGCCGGGAGGGTTGCAGCAGGATTTGCATTCTGCCAATACCATCTGGGAATTACTATTTGGGATAATTGATCGCCAATGATTTACCGATAGGGTTTTACCAATTGGTAATTATCGGTACTTCAAATATCATCTGGGAATGATTACTACTGAACGCTTTCGACAACGGCTGTATGAGGCGGCCTCAATTGATCACACGTCGCTACGCAGATGGCTCACGGAAACCGGCATTGGCGTGGGTGTCGCGCAAACGATCCTTCCTAAAGAAATGAACGGAAGGGATAGCATCCCGTCGGCCGAAAAGCTTGCCGCCATTAGCGCTGTCACGGGGCGCTCCGTAGACTGGCTGCTTGGCCTCGATACGGAATCTTTGCGCGAGTTACATGCGGCACGCGCGGCGGCAGCCGGCCGAGCTGATGATTTTGCATACATACCCCGCCGCGACGGTCCCAAAACGTCCCTATCTCTCGCAGTCGGGGTACCACGTAGTTGGGTCGCGGAGCACCTGCAAGCGGATTCGCGCGATTTAACCGCCGCCGTCGTTCGGGATGACGCGATGTACCCGACTGTAAGTCGTGGAGATGTCGTACTGATTGATAGTTCGATCTTGGAAGCGCCCGACGGCATATACGCTATTGAGATTCGCGCCGGGGGCATCTTGGTTCGCCGTATTCAGCAAATCGGAGACCGGGTGCATCTGATCTGTGATGACCTCCGCTACCCTCCGATAGTGGCGGCGGCACCCGATTCAACGCTAATGCTGTACGAACCCGATTCCACGAATCTGTTGGGGCACGTCATAGGACGCGTGGTCGGCACTCTGTCGGCAACGCGCTGACCGATACGGTCAGATTTGCGGTTACAGGCAGAGATACTTTGACGAGGTAGAATTCAGTCACACCCCAGTCACACTGAACTGTGATCGGGCCTTGAATCCGCCGGATTCAGACTGGGCGTAACTCGTTGATCTTTCAGGAAAATCTGGCCCGCCCTACACGACTCGAACGTGTGACCTACGGCTTAGAAGGCCGTTGCTCTATCCAGCTGAGCTAAGGGCGGTCGGGGAGAAAAGACACGGCCTGCACGAGCCGCATCTGACGCAAGACTTCGAGCACCGGCAAAACCGGCAAACCACAAACCAGACTCGAAGCCCCGAAACAAAACGGGCCCGGCATGAAGCCGAGCCCGAAATTATACCCGATCATCGCGTCACATCATGCGAGACCGGCCAACGCAGCCTCAGACCGGCTGCGGATGCAGCATGAACCAGCCGAGGCAGAACACGCCGGCGATCACGCAATACACGCCGAACGAGGCCAGCCGGCCACGTCCTTCGAAATAGCGCATCAGGAACCGCACGCTCAGGTACGCGGCGATCGCCGTCAGCACGCCGCCGAGCAGCGCATCGGCGAGCTGGTCGCGCGCATGGAACAGCTTCGGCAGTTCGAGCACGCCCGCCGCAAAGATGATCGGCGTACCGAGCAGGAACGAGAATTCCGCGGCCTTCTCCGCCGTCAGGCCCGCCGCATTGCCGGCGATCATCGTCAGCCCGCTGCGCGAGAAGCCCGGAATCAGCGCGCCGATCTGCGCGAGACCCACGAAAAACGCCTGCTTGAACGTCATCTTTTCGGGTGCCTGATGCGCGCGGCTACGCTGGATGCGATCGCCGAGCCACAGCAGCACGCCGTTCACGATCAGCGCGATCGCGACGATCCGCAGGTCGTGGAACACGCGTTCGATGCGCTTCTCGAGAAGCAGCCCGACGATGCCGGTCGGGATCGTACCGATGATGAGCGCCCACATCAGGTGCCCGTCGTCGTTCTTGCGGCCGCCGAGCTGCGCGAAGAAGCCGCCGATCAGCGCGATCCAGCGTTCGCGGAAGTACCACAGCAGCGCCAGCGCGGTGCCGAGGTGCAGCGCAACGAGGAACGGCAGCAGTTGCGGTGCGTGCTTGTCGATGTGCATGCCGAACAGCGCCGGCACGAGCAGCGTATGGCCAAGGCTGCTGACGGGAAAGAGTTCGGTGACGCCCTGCAGGACGCTCAGGAATACCAGAAACCAGAGACTCACGCGTCGGTCCTTTTAATGAAGATTGAGCGGGAAGAGAAGCGGACGACGCGATGCGCGTCCGAAAAAACGCGCCCCGATTATGCCGAGCCCGGATTACTGCGCCAAGGCATTTGGCGGGATATTGCGGCAATGCACACAAACGCTTGCAACTTGTAAGCGCCCGGAAAGCAAAAAGCCCGCCATTTGCATGGCGGGCCTTTCGATTTCGGCAGGAATTGCCGTCAGCGGCCGAGCTGATAGAAAAATAATACCGTGCTGCCCGTGAACATGCCGAACAGTGCGAGTCCCATTGCCATTGCCAGATCCATGGCCCCCTCCACGAAGTGTCATGACCCGGCAACCTCACCGGTTTAGAGGCATTATCCCGACCGTTGACGGTCTTAAAAACTCGCGATTTCCCGAGAAGGGTTTTCCCCAAGCCGCCACGGCCCGATAATGGAGCGCGCCGTTCCCGTTCACCCGCCCAACCCGATTCGCCATGCCGACCTTCCAGCAACACGACATTCACGAACTTCACGCCGGCCCGTCGCTCGTCCGGGTCGCTCCGCAATTCGGCGGCCGCCTGCTGTCATGGGATGTCGACGGCGAACCGGTCATCTTCTGGCCGGAAACGGCCGACTGGAGCAACCTCGCGCGCGTGCGCGGCGGCAACCCGCTGCTGTTCCCGTTCCTCGGCCGTCACCGCGTCGACGGCGAGCTCGGCCGCTGGCGCGACGCCGCCGGCGTGGTACGCGACCTGCCGATGCACGGCTTCGCGCGCGACCTGCCGTTCGCCGCGCAACCGTCGGCCGACGGCGCCGCGTTGTCGATGACGCTCGACGCGACCGACGCACTGCGCGCGAGCTACCCGTTCGATTTCCGGTTCGAAACGACCTACCGGCTGGCCGACTCGCACACGCTCGAAGTCGCGCTGACGACGACCAATCGCGGTGACACGCCGCTGCCCTACTACGCCGGTCACCATTTCTATTTCGCGCTGCCGCACGGCGAACGCGCGGAAACCACGCTCGAACTGCCGCCCACGCATCGCTGCGCGCAGCAGCCGGACGGTTCGATCAGCCCGCCCGAGCCGGGCGAAGCGCACTATCGCCTCGACAACCCGGAGATCCTCGACCGCTTCCACTGCCTCGACGGCGTGCCGGCCACGCCGGTGCGCATCGTGATGCCGGGCCGGCGCCGCACGATCGAGATCGCGCTCGACGTGCCGGGCTCGATCCCGTGGTACGCGGTCACGACCTGGACCGAAAAGCCGGATTCCGACTTCTATTGCGTCGAACCGTGGCTCGGCCTGCCGGACGCGATCCACAACGGCCTCGGGCTGCGCATGCTCGCGCCGGGCGCGACCGAAACGGCCACGCTGCGGATTCGCGTCCTCCCGCTCGCCAGCTGAAACGTGGGCCGAGACGCCGGCCACGCGGGCTGAGACGCTGGCCGAACCGGCGTCCGACGGCCCCCGGCAACGGCACAAACTGCGGTGCGCGGGTCGAACCCGTTAAAATCGGACGTTTTGTGTTGCCTGCCGCGTCACGAGCGGCAGGGTCTTGCGAGGTTCAATGTTCGGAACAACAACGAAGCGACTCTTCGCAGCCGCCTGCGCCGCCCTGCTCGTCGCGTGCGGCTCCGCGCCCGTCGGCCCCGGGTTCTATCGCGTCGAACGCGGCGATACGCTCTACAAGATCGCGCGCGACAATCGCACGTCGGTATCGAACATCGTGCGCTGGAACCAGATGACGAACCCCGATGCGATCGAAGTCGGCCAGGTGCTGCGCGTCGCGCCGCCGCCCGGCACGACCACCGCATCGACGCCGTCGACCACCGGCACCGGCAGTGCCGGCCGGGCCCGCCCCGCGCCTTCCGCACCGGTTGAATCGGCCGTCAAGCCGGCCACGAGCATCGCGCTGATCTGGCCGGCGGCCGGCAACGTGGTCCGCACGTTCGACGGCTCGAAATCGAAGGGGATCGACATCGCGAACTCGCCGGGCACGCCGGTGGTCGCGGCCGCGCCGGGTGTGGTGGTCTACGCGGGTAACGGGCTGCGCGGCTACGGCAACCTGATCATCCTCAAGCACAACGCCGACTACCTGACCGCCTACGCGCACAACCGTGCGCTGCTGGTGAAGGAAGGCCAGTCGGTCACGCAGGGGCAATCGATCGCCGAGATGGGCAACAGCGACAGCGATCGCGTCGCGCTGCATTTCGAATTGCGCTACGGCGGCCGGTCGATCGACCCGTCACGCTACCTGCCGGCGCGTTGAGCGCCCGACGGACGACACGCGACGCCGGCACGCATCGCGTGCCGTCGCGGTGAAAATCGGGAAAGGTGATGTCAGCGCTTGCGCAGACGTCCGGTGAAACGGCCGGACAACGGATCGACGCGACAAGCGAACGCTACCAGCACGCCGATTCCGATCAGGCTGAACCCCGCAGCTATCAGAAGCAAATCCATGGTCACACACTGATTTTTAAGTGATCTTATGCGTCATTGCGGAATCGTGCACTGAGCCGCAGCAATTGGACGAGTGCGAGGATTCCCTACCCTCAGGCGTCATTGTGGATTCCCCTGCGTGAAACCCTGATGTAAGCCGTTCGCCTGACACCACGCCGCCACCCAGGAGACACTGCGATGCTGCCCGCCACCGACCGCTACGACGACCTGCTCTCCCGCTTCGCGTGGGACGTTCCGGTCCGCTACAACATCGGCGTGGACGTCTGCGACAAATGGGCGGACGGCAGCGGACGCCTCGCGCTGATCCACGAAACGGCGCAAGGCGACGTGTCCCGCATCACATTCGACGACCTGAGGAATGCCTCTAACCGGCTCGCGAACAGCTTCGTGCGCGCCGGCCTGCGGCGCGGCGACCGCATCGGCATCTTTCTCGCGCAGGGCCCCGAAACGGCCATCGCGCACCTCGCCGCGTACAAGCTCGGCGCCATCGCGGTGCCGCTCTTCACGTTGTTCGGCGTCGATGCGATCGAATACCGGCTCGCGAACAGCGAGGCGGCCGCGCTCGTTACCGATGCGGCCGGCTACGCGAAAATCGCATCGCTGCGCGCGCAGTTGCCGGCACTGCACACCATCTATTGCATCGGCGACGATGCGC
>Ga0209566_100528_pt1 | contig 26108 bp, 22 predicted proteins | sample Araplavi_mTSA_r2_2_FD_184287 | JGI IMG/M metagenome (GOLD analysis project Ga0209566, IMG submission 184287) | Arabidopsis root microbial communities from North Carolina, USA - plate scrape CL_Cvi_mTSA_r2 (SPAdes) (version 2) | ecosystem: Host-associated > Plants > Roots > Endosphere | place...
AGGCTACTTCATGGGTACCTATAATGGGCTTTATCGCATTGGCAGTTTAGTTGGCATGTTGGCAGGTGCTTTTTGCGTAGATTTGTTTGGTTTAAAGGTTGTAGCTACAACTTTTGGCATCTTGGCTTTCCTGGTACTTCCTGCTGCTTATCTCTTTGTTCCGAAAACTAATAATGAAGTTCGAACAGAAGATTCACATGTGCAAAAGTGGAAGATACTACAGAATCTTGAACTGCAAGGAACATTACTTTCCGTCTTCCTCGTAGCTATGTGTCTTGAGGGTATGCTTACTGCAACGTTGAGTCACCTAATTGAGGTTCACCACAAAGTTGCACTGACGTTCATGGAATTAGTTATAGGGGCAGCTACCATTGCCGGTGCTCTTCAAGCTATAAGGTGGTTGTTGGGTTCATTTATGTCACCTTGGTTTGGTAGGCTCTCTGATTCAAAGTGGGGGCGAAGACCATTCTTTATTGGTTCGCTTGCTTTGGCCTCGGTCTTTATGGCAGTAACGCATTTTAAAATTCCATTTGGGGTTTGGTTATTAGATTTACTAGCTCTTCTCATTGTCTCAAACATTTTAACCACTATCATGGATGCCTTAATTTCAGATACTGCGAACGGGACTTCACGTGCATTTGTTGTGACCACTTATGTAGTGATAACCGATGTAGGGGCATCTTTGGGACCACTGTTTGGTTATATATCAGAGCATTTTATTGGTCTTAGCATGACTTTTTGGCTATCTGCTGCACTTCTTATGCTCGTAAGTCTCGCTTGGTTTATTATGAGTAAAGTCAAAATGAGAGAAAGCAGTATCGTTAGTCGATGAGCTTAAGGTATATGATTTTTAACTTAACCATACTCCAAAGTCGACAAACGTGTAAGATCCACTGTTGAATTGACATGTAAGAGAGCGATTGCATCTTTCCGGACCTTCCACCCTTATTCCAAATAACAACACGTTGGGACTAAGGTGGGATTATTCTTTTATTAAAGAAAACTGCCGGTTAGCTTAACGCTTACAGCCAGTCTACACCTTTATTTTCATGGTGTAACTACTTTATTTTCCAGTCTAATACTTTAGTTTCATCGAACAGAGAGTTGTGCGACCTCGAATAGAGAGTCGATCATTGCTCTTTTTTTATTTCCTTTATAGATACAGTATGGAAGATGCTCCAATGTCTATACATTGAATATCGACAATTAAATAATTTATCATAAAAAATATAGATAATTTAAATAATAAGCATAGGGGTGTAATTATGAATAAATCTGACTTAGCTCAAATAACATCATTAGGTATTCTGTTCAAGCATCATATTTACTCTTGTCAGACAGCAATTAGAGAAGAATGGTTCTTAAATGCGTGGGAAAATGGGCCGCAAAAAATAGAAGTAAACTATAATCCTGACGACTTAACTAATATCTACATTGGAATAAAATCCCAAGAGGGGTTAGTTTGTAGAGTCATTACTTTTCAATACTTTTCTAATAAACAATTAGAGGAGTACTTCTTGGAGTTTGGAGCTCATAGAAATGAGTGGCGCAGGAGGAAGCGTTATTAGTGCAGACAAAGAGAGGGAATTTTGTATGAACAAACTAATTAAATGAGGTTGAAAAGATCATTAGTACACAATAGCGTCAGTAGCAGCTAGATGTTAAAAAAATCAGTTCTCTAATTTAAATTAAAGGGGGTACGCCTTAATGTTGGTTTACGAGGCTGAGGTCATAGAGGATCATATTATGGCTGAATCAAGTCGACTGTATTGCCTTCCTCCTAAGGGAAAGGGGAGTGCATATATTGAAAGTCTATCGAGTTATATTTCAAGATTATCAGAAGCGCATTGTCTAAAAACGGGTACATTGTTTTCGAAATTTTTATTTCCCTATATGGACAAGCACTATATGAATCAAATTATTGTTAAAGGTGGAAATGGGTTTTACAAGCACGCGCACACAATAAATGGAGTAACAGATACAGCTATTAGTTTTGCTGAACTGATTACTAATTTAACGGGTTCCTTTGGAATTGAGGATTTGACTCTACTTAGGTTTAAAGAAGTTATGCCAAATCGAGGATTACTAAAAACTAGAAAAGCTTGGTGTCCTGCCTGCTTTGAAGATATGAAGCGGAATAAAATAGAGATATACGAGCCATTAATCTGGCTGCTACAACCCGTAAATATTTGTTTGAACCATCAAATTAAGCTAGAAGAACAATGTTTCAATTGTTCGCAACCGAATCTTATTGTAAGTAGACGAAGTCGCCCGGGATATTGTGAACATTGCAATGGTTGGCTAGGCCACTCAATAACTTATACTTATGAGACTGATGACTGGGAAATGGTAAAGACGATTAGGGTCGCAGAGCTTCTAGAGAATACTGGCCTATTCAGAAAAAAAGATATATGCAGAAGTTTAGGCCAACTGGTTGCACGGTTTTCAAATTCTAATATTACTGATTTCTCACGAAAGGTTGAAATCCCAAAAACGACTATATGGTCATGGTACTCAGGTAAGAACGTGCCCACAATAGAAGATGTTTTGCGTATTTGTAACAAATTTGGTATTAGTCTTATTGATTTCTATTCAAATAAATTAACATTTGAGAAGTTTTCGGTCATACACGCAAAAAGGAAAGGCAAGGTAAACAGCAATAATACGCTTAATACGCTATGCGAAATTGGAATAAAAGCAAGAATATTTGTCAAATCCAAAGAAACTGAATCGGTGACAGTGACCGCAATGGCAAAAATGCTTTCTTGCAATAAAAAGACTCTTTATAAGTATTTCGATAAGCTTTGTAAGGTCCAAACAATCAGAAGTAGACAATATCGAAGAGACTTGCATGAAATAAGATTGGCAAAACGACAAAAAGAGGTTGAAACTGCACTCCTAAATATCATCAATCAAGGTCATACTCCTAGCCTGCAAAGGGTTTCAAGAAATTTAAAAAAACCGGGAATTCTACGTAGTCCAGAGGTTCGGGTTAAATTCAATATTTTATTTACTGAGTTGAAAAACTCTAAATATAGAGGGGAAAGAAAAATAATAATCTAAATGTAGTAGGATAAATGTAATTTTTGTAGAATTATGAATATTAAAAATATTATAGAGGGTGATATTTTGTTGAATGATAATGAATTTCGGTTGTTGTGCGAACGGCATCAGTTATCTGATGATGCAATATCGGAAATTCAGCATATTAGAAACTCACAACCAGCTAGAAGGGTGGAAAGCAGCAGAGGGAATTTGTCGGGTTTTTACAGCAGCAAAAAAATGGGAGTTACAATTCAATACGAAAGTCATACTTTAGAACTCCCGTGTATTTATCTTTTAGAGCATGATTCAAAGGTGTATGAGTATTATGACCAACCTCCATCTTTTCCAATAAGATATAAAGTGAATGAAAAAAGACGCGGGCATATTTATACAAGTGATTATTTTATTATTTCGGAAGATTTCATTGGATGGAGAGAATGTAAGACTCAAAATCAAATGGAAAAGCTTTCACGCGATCATCCAGAGAGATATCGTCTTGTTGACGATAACTCGTGGGATATGCCCCCTGTTAGGGAATACGCACAGCAGTTAGGGCTATCATTTAATGTTTGGACAGATCATGAAATTGATTGGACGTTCCAAAGCAATTTAGAATTTCTTGAAGATTATTATTTAGAGGATATTCTAGAAGTTAATAAAGAATCCTTAATTTTAATAAAGGACATAGTTAGGCACAATCAAGGAATCTCTTTGAGGGACTTATGTAGCCAAGTAGGCGGGGATTCTGATTCTATTTATAAATCCTTGATTCTAGAGGAGCTATATATTGACCTACATCTTGAAAGACTGACTGAATGGGACTTTGTAAAAGTCTATACAGATATTACATTTGCAACAGCATTTTCGATGATGCATTCCTCACGTAGCACTACAAGGATAATTTCGCCAACTTCGGTTGATATAAAAGTTGGAAATAAGCTTCAGTGGGACGGGCGGGCTTGGACAATAATCAACTATGGTGAGACGAAAATGACTATGGTAGATGAGAACGACGAGCCAATTACAGTAGTAAATACAATGGTTATTGAACTAATAAAAAATGGTGAAATAAAAAGTCTACATGTCGAATCTACAACAGATGAGGAACTAAATAGAGAGATCCTGATGGAGGCTGGACCAAAGGACATTGAAGAGGCTAATAGGCGATTCGAAGTAGTGTTCCCGATTATTTCAGGTGAGAAAAAAGCAATTGATTTTGACATTCCCTCAAGAACTATACGTGACTGGATTACCAAATATAAATGGGGGGAAGAGGTCTATGGGAGCGGATTTACTGGCCTAATATCAAACCGCAAGAACCAAGGCAATAGAAGTCAGAGATTAAATAAAGAAACAATTGAATTAATGAATCTTTATATTGAAACAGAATATGAAACTAGTACAAATAAAGTAATGAAATCAGTTTGGAGAGCGCTAAAAGAAAAGTGTAAAGAAAAAGGAATTTATTGTCCTCCATATCAGACATTTACGGAATACGTTAATGCTAGACCGGAGTATGAGCAAACGAAAAATCGCGAGGGTTATAAGGCAGCAAACAAGCATAAACCATTTCATTATTTTCTAGAGCTGCAGACACCCCGACATGGAGAGAGACCGTATCACATTGGGCATATAGACCATACAGAACTTGATCTAGAATTAAAGTGCTCCAAAACAGGTAAGTCTTTAGGAAAGGCTTGGATAACTTTTTTTGTCGATGCTTTTACAAGGAGGATTCTCTCGTTTTATTTAACATTCGACCCGCCAAGCTATCGTTCTTGTATGATGGTAATCCGAGAATGTGTAAAGAGGCAAGGTCGATTACCTAAGACTATTGTAGTCGATGGTGGTAAGGAATTCGGTAGTGTGTATTTTGATGCTTTGCTAGCAGTTTATAAACTATCTAAAAAAGTGCGTAAAGGTCAGCCGCGGGTAGGGTCTGTTATTGAAAGAATGTTTGGGGTTACAAATAAAATGTTCATTCATAACCTGCGGGGTAATACACAGGTTATGAAAAATGCTCGTCAAGTTACACCCGACGTCAATCCGAAGGGTAAGTCTGTGTGGACCCTACCTGAGCTCGCTATGATGATGGCAACTTGGGTTTATGAGGTCTACGAAACCAGAGAACACGTTTCACTTGGAGAAAGCCCAAGGGATGCCCATCTAAATGGCATTGCTAAAACAGGAAAACGTAATTTCACTTTAATTGCCTATAATGAGGAGTTTAAACTGTTGACACTGCCGGCAACTAGAAACAAAACGCTAAAAGTTCATGTGGGTAGAGGGGTTAAGCTTAATTATATATACTATAACGCCCCAGCCTTAAAACAACCTGGGATTGAGAATACACAGGTTCCGGTGCGCTATGACCCATATAACATGGGAATTGCATATGCATATGTTAAAAATAAGTGGGTGTTGCTGCGTTCGGAACATTATTTAACGTTTCTTAACAGAACGGAAAAAGAGCTACAACTAATTACTGAAGAGTTGCACAAAAGAACGAAAAATACCGTGAAAAATGGAGATAGTATTACAGCTTCAAAGATCGCGGCATTCATGCAATCTGTGGAGGGGAAACAAGTCTCGCTAATGCAACATATGTGTGATATTGAAACTAAACGAGCCTTAAATGGTGTAGTTCATGATTTTGAAATTGAAGAAGTAATTGAAGATATTACAACTGATAATGAAGAATTACAGCATGATAAAAATGAAGAAAGAGAATATAAGCAGGAAAAAGTTGTAAAAGTTGATTTTGAACAAAAGAAAAGTAGAGTTCATGAGAATAGCAATCAGAAAACTAATCATCCAAAGGAGAAAAACTATCGAGTGGTTGAGGAGTTGATTTTTTAATGCCTTCGGAAACACAAAAAGAGGAGCGATTGTTTCCAGAACAATTACTATCAAGTTCCATTAGTGAACGGGTGGAGTTTTTCGAAAATTATCATATAGCTCACCCTCATCTTTCTAAAGCCATTAGAGAAGTGCTTGATGTTATAAATAATCCGGGGAAACGTTCTCTCGTTATGGTAATCGGACCGAGTGGTGTTGGAAAGTCTACTCTCTTTAAATCGGTAGTGAGCAATGTAATTCGAAATTACGTCGCTCAAAATAGAGGGCAAATTCCGATTGTAGGAGTTGAAGCCCTCGCCCCTGATAGTAGCAATTTTGACATAAAAGACTTTTACATTAGATCGCTTCAATCTCTTCGAGAACCATTAATTGAATATAAAATTAGCTGCGATGATGATGTAGAGATTCAAATAGGGAAAAAGGATGCGAATAGGCAGTTGAGGCGATCCCTAGAAAATGCACTAAAATATCGTTCACCAAAAGCTTTTTTAGACGAGTACGAGAAGTATGTAGATTGTTGGAAATGGGTACTGTTATCGCAAATCACTGGAATTCTAGTGAAAGATTCAGGTTTGGGAGACTCCGAGATTGTTGGGGACTTGAGGCATTTCCATGCCCATGTCTTCAAGGACAACCCCTACATACTGCAGAAGTTGGTGAACAAGCGGATCAAAAGAGGGGTTCGAACCCCGGAAGGACTTCTGGAGAAATATGATTTCGAAACTAAATTGACGTATAGCATCCAAGAAATCAACGAATTCTATGAGATGATTCTGTCAGATATCAAATACGATGATAACAAGTTCATGCTTCTAATTGACGGTCTCGATGAGAAGGTCAAGAAGGACAAAATCTATAATGAGGCGATCATTGGTTTATTGTGGACCATAAAACGGCTAAACACAAAATTCTACAACGAAGGCGTCCCGATGAAGTTTGTAATCATGCTCCGTTCGGACGTGTACAACCATATTCTAGATCAGGGTTCAAACTTGAACAAACTCGGAGAAGACAACGAAGTTGAGCTGGACTGGATCAGCGCTTCAAGCAACAAACTCGAATATCCACTAGCTGAACTCATTTCGTTACGAATCAATAATTCCATCACAAAGAATGGTCTCAAGCCAGTTATCGACCCTATCTATGATTTGCTGCCTGAACGTGTTCATGGAAAGGACTGGAGCAGACCGACCTGGGATTGGATGCTGGACATGACGACATACAAACCTCGGGATATTATCAACTTCCTAAATTGCTGCAAAGATCTCAGCAAGAGCGGCGAGAAAAGTATCACTGAATCCGTAATTTGGAGCGCGCTGAAAGATTACTCAGAGTATTTAGTTAAGGAATTTAAAGCTGAGTTGTACGGTCATTTTACCAGTAATCAGATCAATGAACTCTTCGAATCGGTCTTTCCGAAAGTGGGAAAATCGTTCAGTTACAAGAATTTCGAGAAGGTTTTCGAAGTCAGCGAATACTTCAACCAGTTAGATCCAGTCGATATCCTGAACCTTTTGACCAAGCTTGGGATTTTAGGCACCATTGACAAGTTTGGTCATGCGCAGTGGGAGTACAGGCGTAAAACGATCGTCAAGCAAGACATCCGGACGAGCAAATTCCAGATTCATTTGGGCCTTTGGAAAGTTCTGTCCTTCTGGTGATCGAAACATCATCTACTTGAAAAAGATCCAATATTCCTGTCATATTACGTTTTCTGTTAATATTACGGGTTGAAAAGACGCAGGTTTGTATCTAACTAACAAATAACTATGCCACCACCCCAAACAACCTCAGAATCACGCGGCGGCGAATTGTGGATTTGTACAGCCACGGCTCAGTAAATCGAACCCTTGTCCATACAAAACCACAACTTTTAATGCTGGACAGGGGTTCATTACGCTTCAATCAGGCATAGTTTAACATCATCAATGCGAAAGTATCGTCAGTTGCGTCTTGGTGACGCTTTTGACGGTACTTTCGCTTTTTATGTGTATTACATATTACGATCAGTAGGAAAATGGAAACATTTGTCGAATTGTTTGAAATGACCTGGACCTATGAGGAGGAAATAGCATGTCTTTTCCCAAAGAAATATATATCAATAATACAATCTTAAGAAAAATCGAGGTCAGCAGTACTAATAAACTAGAGAAAATTATTCACGATTACCCATACAGAGTCTATTGTCTGATGGATGAGAAAATAGAAAAACAGGAATTAACGTTATTCATGGTTGTATATGTTAGTTCTAAAACAAACTATATTTTACTGGTTGATCAAAGTAATCAGATAAATTCAACAATGAATCTTGATGGAGAAGTTGTGGAGAACGGATTTTATGAGGTTATTGATGTTGGATTCATTGAACGTTATCCTTTTTCTTTCTATGTTACGCAATAAATATTGAGGAGAAATTATGAGTCGTAAAAACCAACGAATTCGTTCAACGATATTTGACCCTTCTCGGAGTATCTTGGTTCAGGATACTCCAGAAGAACGCGTACGACAAGAACTTGTTCAAGTATTAATTGAAAAAATGTCTGTTCCAATTGAAGCTATCAAAACAGAGTATCCTTTAAATCATTTGGATTCAAATACATTAAAAAGAGCAGATGTTGTCGTTTGGTATAGAGAGCATAGATATGACCATGATAAGCCATTGATTGTTTTCGAAGTAAAAGCTTCACATATCGAAATCACAGATCAAACTCTCGATCAGGTATTGTCATATCAAGAGGTACTGCAATGCCCATTTGTTGGGATCACAAATGGAAATCATACTTTATTATACGAGGTCAATCAGCAAGGCGAAGTAAAGCTACTAGCAGACAATATTTACTCATACGAAAATTTTATCGGTAGAAATGTAATATACACCAATAATACCTTGAGAATGCGCCGACTAAGTTATAATGAAATTCAGTACAGCAAATACACTTCTTTTCTTGTCGGTGAGGGGTATATTGGAGAAGATACGCCACAAAACCTCCATCATTTCATGGCAGAGTTGCAGAATATGTTAATGAAAGAAGAAATATTATCTGAACTACCAATTAGTAGATATGGTATTACAATAAAGGATGATATTTCATACAGTTACTTAACATATGGAAATGCTGCAGGAGGGAAATTCACTGGTTATTATCGCGGATTCGTTGTTGAAGACCTTGACGGAAACGAGCAAATTTATCGTTTAGCCGTTTTTGGGACAGGATCTACTAAGGATGATCCAGTATTCGGCAACCGAAAAGGTTCGACGGTCCTCTTTGTTACAGTTGACCATCATGTACATGGTTCTCATAATGCTTTACAACTAAATCTTGATCGCTCTATTGTTGAATCTTCAGAAAAACAAAGCTTCGTGATTTTACATGATGGCAGAATGACAATAAACAAAGGTGCAATTAAAACGCAGGACGTTCTAGATTTCGTAGGTGATTCGAATAGGTTTTTAATAAAATGTGGTAAGATTGATCTAGGAGAGCTGCCTTCAAATCGAAGTATAACTTGGGATGAGGCGGAAGAGTTTGTCTTTCGTGTATTCTTGTATACAACATTACGTGAGAAGCTTCGATTTAAATATAACCCGAAGAAAAATACGAAGAAGCCTAGGGCGAAACGGCAGATTATCAAAAAGATTTGAATAAGGGCTATAAATGGTCGCACGAAAGTGGGTATGTTTGCTAAGCATTGCAATGGTACTGGAAATGGAAGTGTGTAATTAGGCTACCTCACCAAACATCCGAACCATCACGCGGCGGCGAATTGTGGATTTGCCAAGCCACGGCTCAGTAAATCGAACCCTTGTCCATACAAAACCACAACAATTAATGTCGGACAGGGATCCGACACGGTCTAGTCCGAACCAAGGTTCTTGTCATTAATTGAGTCAGTACCGTCAGTTGCGTCATTGTGACGTTCTTGACGGTATTGACTTTTTTCTTGTTACTGCGGGTTCGCACAATAATTAACTGATTTTCGACTGCATCTGTTTTTACGGTCTCAATTCTGGCATTATGAATTAGGAGTAAATTTTAAGAGGGATATGGAATTTATTTGAAGGTATTATAGATATATTTACCGAAAGTGTATTAAATGAAGGAGACAGATTTGGAAGAGAGGAATGCTTGTGCAACCTTCACTGAAGCAGGACAAGTGGTTTTTAGAGCTTATCGAATATTGTAAACGTGAGACTACGATTGATCAGTATACCATTGCTCGATACTATAGTTATATTAATAGAACGCATAAAGCAATTGGGAAACAGTGGGTTGCAAGTATCAAGCAGCAAATTGGCGACTACGAAATTGTCGCTTCGCTGGTCAGATCGATCATTATAAAAGAAAGTGACAGAAGAACAATTCCCGCGCAGGAGCGCCTGGTTGAAACCTCGAAACAACCTAAAACCTCTTCATTGGATGAAAGTATTCGAAGCCACCGTTGGTACAAGGATCTTATGAATTATTGTAAAGAATACCAAACGATTAATGAATTTACCATTAGCCAGTTTTATACTCTTATTAATAGAAAGCATGGAAACGAAGGACGCGCATGGGTAGCTCAGATAAAAAGAGAAATTGGCGATTATGCCACTGTTGGTAATGAAATATCACTTCTTTTGAGCAACCAACATGGGATAAAGGTTATCTTTATTTCGGAGCTAGATCCGAATATTTATAAAACCTCCAATAATACCCCGAAAATTAAATATGTTAAAAATAAAATGGGCTTCTTTGATGAGCTTGGAGGTATTTTGGGAGATCTGGGTGGATTTGTAGTCTCCTCACCTATTAAAATCGTAGGGGGTATTACCGGTAGCGATTTTATTAAAGAAATCGGAGATGGGGTAGAGAAGGCGACAGCCAATACAGGCAAATCCCTTGGAAAACTTGCAGGTGGTGTCTGGGATATAGGGGCAGGTGTAATTACTCAAGATTCGAATCAATTAGAGACAGGTTTCAATGATATCGGCAGAGTTGTTGAGACAACAATTAAAGGGGTAGGTACAGCAATTGAGGGTGTAATTGAAAATGGAGCAAATGTTATTGATGGAGTCCTTGATAACGACCCTGAAGCATTCAAAAGAGGAGCAAAGGGATTAATAAAAACAGCTGCTATTGCTACTCTTGCTATAAGCGTAATTGATGTTGTGGACGGTGTTTTTGTTGATGATATTGATGTAGCAGAGGCTGCAGACTCTCCTGAAATCCATACCTATACTGAGGGCGGGGGTCTTGTTACTGATATTGATCACCACGGAGCAACTGATCGCACGGTTGAAAATCCGAATTTACATCATGTTGACCCGTATTGGAGACATAACGCAGATGGAACAAGGACTTGGGTTGATGGAGTAGCAGATTCAAACATACATTCTACAGAAGGCTGGACGCAATCAAATCCAAACTTAAAGGGAAAATGAATACCTGCATTTTTTTATTTGAGGGTTATGTCATTAGATTGAAATAAAGAAATACGTCCAAGATTTGTCCGGTCAATGGATGAAGTTCTCGCGGGGATGGTGATCGACTTTAAGAAGTTGACAGTAGGGGCGAGTCTAAGCTACGCCACCTCCCCAAACAACCGAAGCATCACGTGGCGGCGAATTGTGGATTTGCCAAGCCACGGCTCACCTCCATACGTATTATCAGTGACGGACACCTTACGGTGTCCGTTTTTACTTTCTCTCCGAGTCTACACGAATTTCCCCCTCTATCACGATGACTCTCAAAATCTTTTTCAAATTTTACAATGCACAAACGTACGCATGGTACGATTAACTGGGTTAAATAATTTTCAGATCATTACAGTTGCTGTCGGGAACAAGTAGAGGGAGCAAATGAAACGCAGACTTATTTTTGTTATTTTCATTGCAGCGTTCTTAGGGATAGGTTACTACTTCGTTGGGCTTGATAAAGAGCCAGGCCAATTGACGATTGGGCTCGTGCCCTCCGGCAACCCGGAGACCATGAAAAAAACTTCGAACCGGTCAGAGCTTATTTGGAAGAAGCGACGGGCTACAAAGTGGTTACGTCGATTCCAGATGATTATGCCGGGTTAATTCGAGCGATGAAGAACAAAGACGTGGATATCGGCTGTTTTGGAGCGTTCTCCTACATTGCCGCCAAAAGTGAAATGGAACTGGAGCCTCTCGTCATTCAATATCGCAAAAGCTCTGGCATTACATACCGCTCATTGATTGTAACCCGGCAGGACTCTCCGATTCATTCGATTGGCTGGGATTGGCATTGACGGAAACGGTACTGATTAATTCGTTCGAGGGGGGCCGGAGCAAGCTGGAGGCGTTAAAGGAAATAGGGGCAAGTATTTATTTGGATGATTTTGGTACAGGGTATTCCTCTCTCAATTACTTGAAGCTGCTTCCTATTGACTATGCGAAAATCGATAAAAGCTTCGTGAATTCCATGCTGCATTTCGAAAAGGACGGGCTATTCATGAAAACTCTCGTAGAGCTTTTGCATAATATTGACTTAAAAGTGGTCGTAGAAGGTGTTGAAACGCTTGAGCAAGAGAACATACTGCTCACTTTCAATGTGACATGTTGCAAGGCCGCGGAGTGAGGCGGACATGCTCCGTGACTTGTCGTGCTGAAGAAACTGAGTGCTTTAGGATCCGGCTGAACTATTGAATTACTCGAGGTTCCAACTTAGCAATTTGCAAGAACGGGAACGATCTCATTTCTGTAATGGCTGCTTTTTCGTTTTACACGGGCATGCTCAAAGCAAAAAGACAGCTTTATTAAGCTGCCCCTTCTTTCTTTTTGCATCATTCTGTAGGTTAAAGTAATTAAACTTACGCGCTTTTGCGTTTGTTTTGTTCCATTTTAAAACGTTTAATGTAACCGAACCCTAATAATTTCTTTCGATGTTCATCCCAAATGCGGAAGTGAACGGACCGCAGACTAGATAAAAGGGTAACAGGATGCGAGCTTTGGAACATCGGATTCTCAACATGTGCTTGTTCTAAATAATAGTTTGGGACACGAGGGCTAAGGTGGTGAATATGATGATAGCCAATGTTTCCAGTGAACCATTGTAGAACTTTGGGTAGTTGATAGAATGAGCTCCCTTGTAAAGCGGCGTCCACATAACTCCAGTTTTCATTCCTCTCAAAATAACTATGTTCAAACTGGTGCTGTACGTAGAAAAGCCAAAAACCAGCCACACCCGATATCAGAAAGGTTGGTCCTTGAATCAACAGAAAAGCCTTCCAGCCGACTCCCCAACATAGAAGCGCTGCTAGAGCAAATATCCCAAGATTAATAGTGTAAGTATTAAGACGTTCTCTAATTTTAGCTTCTTTGCGGTTAAAACGGTATTCGATCAGAAAGACATAGATAGGAGCTAGGATGAATAATATTAGAGGATTTCGATACAAACGGTAACCTAGCCGCTTTCGCAGAGGTAATTCCAAATATTCCTGAACAGTCAATGTCCAAATATCCCCGGTCCCCCGTCGATCCAGGTTACCATTGGTTGCATGATGGACGGAGTGACTGAATCTCCATTGGTAGAAAGGACTGCAAGTCAAGATGCCGGCGACTGTGCCGACAATCTCATTTGCCGTTCTATTCGTGAAGAAAGAGCCGTGACAGCAGTCATGGAAAATAATAAAAATCCGCACTAGTAAGCCTGCTGTTACAATTGTCAATATCAACGAAAGCCAGTAGGAAATGGATAAACACCAGTACGCTGCGTACCATAGAACAAAAAAAGGAGTAAAGGTATTGAAAATTTGCCAAACGCTTTTCAAAATGCTTGATTTCTCATAAGGGGCGATCATCTTTTTAAAGCCTGTCGTTCGATTTAGCTTGGTCATCAAGAGCTCCTATTCATGTAGCGAATTATCCAATTGTAGCACACTTCTTTGAAGTTCGGATAATGACCGGATAGGTAAATGAAGGATGATGGATGTTTAGATTTTTAACGAATTGGCTTTTTGGAGTTGGCAGTGTTATAATGATTTTAATTAAATAAATGGAAACTAATTCGCATATTGGAAAAGGTCTCATTGTATGATGGTTCTTTTTCCAATGTGTGAATTTTTTTTAACGGAAAATGATCATGTTAAAAATTGGTTGTGGGGGGTTATTCCATGCAAACAGGTACAGTAAAATGGTTCAACAGTGAGAAGGGCTTTGGTTTTATTGAAGTCGAAGGCGGAAGCGATGTTTTCGTCCATTTCAGTGCCATTCAGGGCGATGGTTTCAAATCGTTGGATGAAGGCCAGCGTGTTCAATTCAATGTGGTTCAAGGTAATCGCGGACCGCAAGCTGAGAACGTTACAAAAATTTACTAAGCGAATGCGAAGCTGCTCTTAACTTTTAGGAGCAGCTTCTTCTTCTTTTAGATAGAATAAAATAAGTAGGGGGGATAAATATGTATTTTAACGCTCGTAACAAGTATTATGAGGCTCTCCCGGTTGAAGATACCCCAATTTGGTCTTGCACAAAAGAGGGGTGTAAGGGATGGATGCGCGATAACTTTACCTTTGAGTACCAGCCCGTCTGTTGTTTATGCTCATCTCCAATGGTCAGTACAATGAAAATGCTGCCGTCATTGGCAAATCCTAACGACGATTTGAAGGCGATTAGGAAAGGTGTGCAGATTCATTCCTCTGGACTGACAACTTCGCAATAATCGTGTATACCGTCCAATCCGATAGGAGGTTTTGAAGTGTTTATAAATCGACAGCAGTTACTGCACAAGGTTGATTTTGACAACGCTGTATTCACCGGAGTGCCAATATCCGTTTGGAAGGAGAATCAACAAATCGATTTTGGCGGTAGGATGACCATGCACGATGATGTGGCAGCATATATTGAAGGTGGGTATTTTCTAAAGAAAGAATTTAGTTTTTTCGTAAGGCTGGAAGGCTAAGGCTTATCGTTTAAGCAAGTTCCGCGTTGTGGGGGCAATCTGCTTCACCCCCTCGTTTCCATATGTAAATCTAAAAAGGAGTCTTGCGACCATGGCAGGCTTCTTTTTGTTGTGATCAAATATTCTCAGGGGCGTCATAGCATTTTCCTAAAATCACACAATAAGGCGGAGACGGATTCACAGATGTTTTAAAAGGAAGAATTTGGATAGATATCGAAATGAATATGGAAAGGAATTATCGCGACATTAAATTCGGTTCTACCTTAGTAGAGGAGGAAAAAGAATGACATTCACACAAACCATCATTCCACACTTATGGTATGACAAGGAGGCCACAGAAGCGGCCGAGTTTTATGCTTCCATTTTCCCAGACTCTAGAATTACGAATGTATCAACGCTCCATGGTACACCGTCGGGCGACAGTGATATCGTCACTTTTGAGGTCTGGGGGCAGAAGATGATGGCCATCAGTGCGGGACCTTATTTTAAGATCAATCCGTCGGTATCTTTCATCGTTAATTTTGACCCATCGCGGGAAAAAGACGCAGAAAAGTTAATCGACGAGGTATGGAACAAATTATCCGCTGGTGGCGTAGCGTTAATGCCGCTTGATAAGTACCCGTTTAGTGAGCGGTATGGCTGGATTCAGGATAAGTATGGTTTATCGTGGCAGCTGATGCTTACCAATCCGGAAGGGGAAGAGCGGCCAGCGATTATACCCTCGCTTCTGTTTGTCGGCGATAAATGCGGCCAAGCGGAAGAGGCTATAAAGTTTTATTTATCTGTTTTTAAGAGCTCCAAGCAGGGCCTTCTTGTTCGTTATCCCCAAGGCATGGAACCTGACAAAGAAGGGAGCATGATGTTTGCTGACTTTCTGCTTGAAAATATGTGGTTCAGCGCAATGGACAGCGCGCACGAGCATAAATTCAGTTTCAACGAGGCCATTTCGTTTATGGTCTACTGTGACACACAAGAAGAGATTGATTACTACTGGGACAAGCTCTCTGCGGTTCCTCAAGCCGAGCAATGCGGCTGGCTGAAGGATAAGTTTGGAGTATCCTGGCAGATTGCTCCCAGGGAGATGGACGAGATGATGAGCAAGGGGACACCAGAACAGCTGGAGCGCGTAACGAAGGCGTTTCTGCAAATGAAGAAGTTGGACCTTGCGGAGTTGAAGAGAGCGTATAAGGGATAGAAATCGAGCGGCTCACGATGCAGTCAACATACTATTGAAGCACCTGCTCATCTCCACTTCATCAACGGGACATGAGTAGGTGTTTCTTGTCATCTATGATGGTCAAAATTTAAGCTGTCATCCGATTTCCTTGATAACGGTGACAACTTATAACCTTGAGTTACATTTCCATTTGCCAAATCTTCTTGTTTCATGTTTGAACAATTAGTTGTTCTATAGATGCCAAGCCGCAATCAGCGTATACGAGAGCACTGCTGGATGCGGTGTTTTATTCATAAATAACGAAGGACTTCCCATAAAGGCACCCTTAAGGCGTCTTTTTTCCATGGAACATTTACCAGCAACTCTAGTAACGGCTCTATCGACACAATCTGAGCAAATATGATATTATAGACTTCGTTCTTGATAAAGTGGTAACGCACTAAAGCGAATTATACAACTAGATTAGGGTGGAGTGGGGAAAATGAAACGGTTAGTAACAATGGCATTCGTAATTACAGCGGCAATTTCAATTTTTACAGGATGTTCAAGTACAAAAGGCGGCGCCGGTGACGCGAAGAAGCTGGTGATCGGTATTGATGATAAATTTGCGCCTATGGGATTCCGCGATGAGAAGAATGAGATTGTCGGATTTGATATCGATTATGCCAAAGCGGCGGCTGAGAAAATGGGGACAACAGCGGTTTTTCAACCGATTGATTGGTCAACCAAAGAATCCGAGCTGAACAGCGGCAGGATCGATCTGATTTGGAACGGCTACACGATTACGGATGAGCGTAAAGGCAAAGTGCTGTTTACCAAGCCTTATTTGAAAAATGCGCAAGTAGCGGTTACGCTGGCGAAATCCAACTTCACCAAGCTGGATGATCTGAATGGTAAAGTGGTGGGTCTGCAATCCCTTTCCTCAGCGGCAGATGCGCTCAACGACAGTCCGTTGAAGTCCAAAGTCAAGTCCGTTACGGAGTATGCGGATAACGTGCTGGCGCTTAACGATTTGAAAATTGGCCGCGTGGATGCGGTAATTATCGATGAAGTTGTCATTAAATATTACATGGCTAAAGAGCAAGGTACGTTCAAGCTGCTGGATCAATCGCTTGCTCCGGAAGAGTACGGGATCGGCGTGAAAAAAGGCAACGAAGCACTGCTGCAAAAGCTGCAAAAAGCGCTGGATGATATGAATCAGGACGGTACGGCGGCGAAAATTTCGCAGAAGTGGTTCGGCGAAGATAAAGTTTTGAAATAACGTAATTGAATGTAGATATGACAGAAACCGGGTTTCTTTTGGGAATCCCGTTTTTGTTTCTTGGGGGTATTATTCATGTCTGTTGATGGGTTCACTTCGATGGCCATCCCGATGCTCGAAGGGGCGGAGATGACGGTCCTTTTATTTTTGATTGCGATTGTGCTGTCCGTACCGTTAGGATTTGTTCTTACCTTAGCGGTGAACAGCCGTAGCCGGGGGATTGCAGGCTTTGCTCATGCATACATTTATATCATGCGCGGCACGCCCTTGTTGCTGCAGCTGCTCGTGATTTGCTTCGGACTTCCGATGCTGCCGGGGATCGGCCAATACTTGGTGCTGGACCGGTTTACCGCGGCATGTATTGGATTTATTTTGAACTATGCGGCTTATTTTGCAGAAATTTTTAGAGGCGGTTTGCTTGCGATTGATAAAGGCCAATACGAGGCCTCGCAGGTGCTTGGTTTCAGCAAGTGGCAGACGATGACGCGAATAATTCTGCCGCAGATGTTCCGCGTTGTCCTGCCTGCAGTTTCGAATGAATCGATTACGCTGATTAAAGATACCGCGCTGCTCTATGCGGTTGCCGTACCGGAATTGCTGCACTATGCGCAGACAGCGGTCAATCGTGACTTCACGATTATGCCTTTCTTTATCGCGGGCGTTATTTATTTAATCATGACACTTCTGCTGACGGTCTTGTTTAAGTGGCTGGAGCGGAGATTTAAATTTGAATAAAAGGGATGGCGCATGTGGCAATCATAGAAGTAGCTAATCTCAGTAAGTCATACGGCGAGTTGAATGTGCTGAAGCAAATGTCGTTTGAAGTGGAAAAGAAAGATGTCGTCGCGGTCATCGGTCCCTCGGGGTCCGGCAAAAGCACGATGCTCCGCAGCCTTATCCATCTGGAGCAAATTAATGGCGGTACGATTCGCGTAGACGATGAGGCTTTGGTCCAAGACGGCGTATACGCCAAGCCGGCGGATATCAAACGGATCACCTCCAGGATGGGGATGGTGTTCCAGCACTTCAATTTATTTCCTCATCTTACGGTGAGGGATAATTTGGAGCTTGCCCCGCGCATTGTGAAAGGGGAGTCGACGGACGGTTTTCGCAAGCGCAGCTTGGCCTTGCTAGACAAGGTCGGCCTGTCCGCACGGGCGTCGGAGTATCCGGCTAAGCTGTCGGGCGGCCAGAAGCAGCGGGTCGCGATTGCCCGGGCGTTGATGATGAACCCGGACATTCTGCTGTTCGATGAGCCTACCTCAGCTCTTGATCCGGAGCTGACGGGCGAAGTCATGCAGGTGATGAAGAACCTCGCAGAGGAACACATGACGATGATCGTCGTCACGCATGAAATGGGCTTTGCCAGAGAAGTCGCCAACCGGGTGATGTTCATGGATAAAGGCGAGATTGTCGAATCCGGTCCTCCGCAGCAGCTGTTCACGAATCCGCAGCACGATCGAACGAAGGCGTTCTTGAATCTTGGTTTGGCACAGCAGTGACGCGGGAAAATTGGATTGAATCTATAATAGAGAGCTTTGCCGCTGGAGTCCGGTGGCAGGCTTTTTTTTGTATGTGACAGCTTGAGATAAGGCTCGACTTGGTCTGACAAATTAGTACTCAACCCAATCCCGGTACAGTATAATTATAGATATCTGGGACAGCAATTTATGGATGGAGGATAATGAAGCATATGAAAGAAAAATTGAAGCTGCTATCAATAGGAATGATTATAGGGGCAGCGCTGACTTCGTCAATTGCGGCAAGTGCCGCTGGCGCGGGCAGCCAAATTGAAGTTTATTTCAAGCAGTTGAAATTTATGTTTGACGGCCAGGAGAAGGCTATTCATGCCGATCAAGGCAAGCCTTTTATCTATGAAGGCACGACCTATGTTCCACTGCGGTTTATGAGTGAAGCGCTCGGGAAAACGGTTCAGTATGATGCGAATCACGATACCATTTGGGTGGGCAATCGCTACACGAGCGCGCCTGCTATGAGTATCGATACCAGCCATACCTATCGGGCTGCCATTGAAACGACAAAAGGGAGTTTCGTCATAGAGCTGTACGCCAAGGATGCGCCGAAGACCGTGAATAATTTCCTTTTCCTTGCCAAAGAAGGTTTCTACGATGATGTCACTTTTCATAGAGTGTTAAAAGATTTCGTCATCCAAACCGGAGATCCATCCGGCACAGGACGCGGGGGTCCCGGCTACAAGTTTGAAGATGAGCTGAATAACGGTCACAAATATGAGCCTGGCATTGTGGCTATGGCGAATGCAGGGCCTAACACGAATGGCAGTCAGTTTTTCATTTGTACGGGCGCTGAAAGCGACTATTTAAATCAAGTGCCGAACTATACCATTTTCGGTAAGGTGGTTGAAGGGATGGATGTGGTGACTGCTTTAGCGTCCACTCCAGTCGAACTCAATGCTGACAATACGGAACAAAGCAAACCTGTAGAGCCGATTAGTATTAAAAAAGTGACGATTACGGAGTCGGCGCAGTAAGAAGTTTCAGCCGATTATCAGAAGATCTTCAGCCAATTTTCAGCATGGACTTGCAAAAATTAAGCTGATTTTAACTGGATAATTATTCCAGTTTAAGAGTTCGTTCATGTAAAGTTCAGGAAACACACCTATACTTCATTATGTCGAAAGCAAATGGCATACCGATATGATCGGAGAGGTGAGGAGTAGGATGAGAAAACAACTTATGGTATGGATGGGTGCCGCCATTCTGGCTGCATCCACAAGCGGAATCGTGCTTCCGCGGAGCGCTTATGCGGATGAAGCGGTGACCGCTGTGAATACAACGGCGCAGACGAATACAGAGAAAACGGATGCGTCAGAGACAACCGTAAATTTGAGCACCATGTTCTTGCACAATTGGTTAAACAAGTTGGATGTGCATACAGCGGAAGCCGCCAAAATAAATACGAGTGATTTTAGCGATTTGTTACATAATGGATCGAGCTTGGCGACCGCTTCAGGTCTTGCCTTATCGGATCTGACCACTTCGCTTATTGAGCAGTTTGGGCTTGATACTGCTTATGAGGTTCAGCAAGGGACCCTTACGGGCCAAGAAGCAGCCGGTCTTCAGCAGCAGTTCAAAGCGGGCATTGCGGGCTGGGTTCAGCAAGCCTGGTCTGGAGCCAATGCGGCTTCTTACCTGCCTAAGGATGGAAAAGGCATTATCCAAAACCGCTTGAACCGTATCGTCTCAGATGCTGCTACGGTGTCGGCCGTCGCAGAAACTGATATCCGGCAGGCCCTTCAATCCGGGCAATCGATTGCTGAGGCAACAGGGATGGACGCGCAGGCGTTAAGCAGTGCTTTGAATGCCTTGCTGGGTGCAGACTTGGATGCCGCTGTTAGTGCGGGAAGCCTGAAAGCCGGTCAACGCGACCAACTTGCGAATTCCGGCGCGGATCAGATTTGGCAGATCACTCAGAAAAAAGGCTATGACGAACAAACAACACCATGGATGGAGAAATACGGCCAGGCACTGCTGCACGATAAGCTGGATCCTGACATGATCATTCAGGCTACGGCTGCTTTTGCGGGCAAAGACTATAAGGATATTATGGACGGATTAGCGGCAGGTCAAAGCCTGGTGACAGCTTCCGGCCTCGCATCCGCAGATTTATCCGCGCAGCTTTTGGATGCAGTAAGCCGGGACTTGGACAATGAATGGAATGCGGGCAACCTCTCCGCCCAATTGCGAGATCAGTTGAAGAAGAGTGCGGCCGAGTCCATTGATAAAGCTATTGACCAAGACGGATATGGCCAAGCGGCTGCGGGCAGCAGCAATCAGGCGATTGCAGAGGAGAGCATTCAAGCTCTTGTCGAAGACAGTGCGAATTATGCAGTAGCCGCCGCAGCCGATCTGCGCCAGTCCCTGGCGGGCGGCCAAACGCTAGTAGAAGCAACAGGCAAGGACGAGGAGGATTTGAGCAGCTATTTGCAGCAGAATGCACATGCTTATATCGAACAGGCGGTGCAGAAAGGCTGGCTAAACGCTTCTGATCAAGCGGCAACCGAGTCGGAAGCCGATAGCCTTGTGCAGGACGCGATCAATCGCCAGGGCTACAAAGATCAAGTGGATGCAAAGCAATATTTGGCGAACCGCTCGGATCGGGTCATCGATGATGTGGCTTCAGTCTCCGGCATGGAGGCCGCTGACCTGCTTAAGAAGCTGGACGCAGGGCAAAGCATAGCCCAAGCAGCTAATCAGGATCCGGATTCGCTCTTATATAGCCTGCTGAAAAAGGCAAGCCAAGAGATTAATGGTTTTGCTGCTGCAGGTGCCATCAGTAATGAAGTCGCAGATAAGCTCAAAGCAGATTACGGGGATTGGGCTGTAAAATATCTTAGTGCAAACTAAGTTAAAATAGAGGTTACGGGTGATCTGCAATGGCGGATTGCCCTTTTTTATTCTAGCTGAGTATCGTTCAGTTGGGGAAAAGGGGATTTTCGAGTGATGTAGAAACGAATGAGAGAGCTGAATGGCTAAATAACATACATAAAGGAAGATCTGGATGACGTTTAAAAACATAAGTAAGTTCATTTTGCTGGGCGCCGGCAGTCTGGTAATGGCCTCACAACCGGTATTAGCAGCGCGTACTCCATCAACAGCGCACCATGAAATCAAGCTTCAATTAAATGATGAAAAGGCCGCAGTCGATGGCAAAAGTCAGACGCTTCCCGTACTTACTCGGCATTGGGCAACAAGATGTCCCTGGACTTCGCGGAGAAGATGTTTACGAAGTAAAAAAAAGCACCTTCATGGGTGCTTTTTTTATTTATATTCTTTGGCAATCTCACCGACCATCGAAGTGACCGATTCCAGTCCTTCACCGGATAAGTACCAATGCTTTGATTCAAGTAGACGCTATGGTTGTTCTGGAATGCTTTTGATTTCTTGATCAGCTCGTTCTCTACAAGCGCTTTGGCTTCAGCCTTGTCACCGCTGCCTGTTGCCGAGGCACGGTCAATGACGAAGAGATAGTCCGCATTTTTTTGTGCGATAAATTCGAAGGAGATGCTTTGTCCATGTGCAGCTGCATCAAGGTTACTGTCTACAGCCGGGATGCCCAGCACATCATGAATGAGGCCGAATCGGGCCCCGTATGTGCATGTTGTTTTTGAAAGACTCCAAATAGTTCTTATTATCAACACCGAAGAAAATCGTTGGCGCCAGCTTGCTCAGCTCCTCATAAGGCGTCTGCTGTCTCCCAGAGATGAGGATCAGATCCGGAGTGTCAACTTCACCTAACAGGGAATTTAAAGGCCTTTCGTGTCAGCAAAAAAAGAGAATCACCGTCAAAAATGTGCAAATCGGCCGTAAAGCCTGATGGCAAGAGGGTGAAAGGCATCAAAAAATGTGCTATAGACGGCAATCCAAGCTCCGCATAATGTTAAGGACATGGATGGCTTTTTCCATAGGAAAATGAATTGGTTGAGTTGGCAGTTAAAGGAGATGGTGGCTGAACGATTTCGCTAGCAAGCATGAACCAATATGTAAACGGTTGCATGGAAGAAGGAGCTGCATGATTGAGAAAGTATGATCCGTAACGTAACTGAAGGAGTGATCTGGAAAGTGAGACATGGCGTACATTTGAAAAAAATCGTTTCCTTGCTTTTAGCAGGAGCCCTCTTGGTTCCAAATCTTGTATCGGCGGATAGTGCTGGAGGTGGAGCGGCAACAACTGCCAGCAGCGAGTTCGAAGCTGTGTATCAGAGCGACTTTGGCGATACGGCTGCGGTTGACCCGGTTAACTGGGGCTTTACAACAGCGAATGCGACGGTCACGACGAATACGTATGCGATCGCAGACAACAGCACACCGAAGCTGGAGTTTACACAAACGAACCAAACGGGGGGCCGCGTTGCCACGAAGACCTTCGGCACATCCATTAAAGGCGGCCAAATCCTCGTTCAATTCGACTGGTATCCAGGCAAGGTCAATGATAAAAGCGCCAGCAATCCGAGCGAAAACGGCGGCGAGTTCCGTGTGATGGACAGCTCGGGCAACACGGTATTTACATTAAATAATACCAACCTCGCGCCGCTGCAGTATTTTGCCGGTAAGCAGCCTGCAGCGAGTACCGGGTTCAGTAATCCTCTGACGTGGTACACCGTCGGGATCAATCTGGACGTGCAGAACGATGTCGTCGGATTAAAGCTGACAGACAAAGTGACCGGCACAAGTGAAAGCTATACGTTGAGCTTGAATGGCGTAGCTTTCGACGGATCTGTGGCCTCTGTGAAGCTGGTCGGCATGCGGACATCGGGTAATAATATTTCCTGGACGACGTTCCTGGATAACTTCGGTATTTATCACGTGGCTATCCCGGACAACCGGATTACCAAAGTGGAAAAACTGCCCTACCGTACGGTGTATGTCGACCAAACAACTAGCGATATCGGCTCGATCGGGTTACCGGCGTCGGTTCAAGTTTCGCTTGCCAATAATACAACAGTCGATGTTCCGGTCAGTGACTGGACTGCCGTAAATCAAGCGTGGAACCCGCATCAAGCCGGCGTCTACGCGTTCAAGGGAACGCTTGCTGTTCCGTCAAGCCTGGAGAACGGCTTCGGCCGCTATGCGACGCTATATGTGAATAACCGTCTGGCTCCGAAGAATACGGCGCGGCAGACGCAGTGGCTTGATCGCGGCTTGATTGCGCTCAAATCGGCTGACGGGATTTTTGTCAGCTGGCGGCTGATGGCCGACGAGTACGACCAGGACGTGACATTTAATCTGTACCGTAACGGGAAAAAGTTAAATGACACGCCTTTGAGCGTTACCAATTATTTGGATACGACTGGCGTTCCGGGGGATACGTATCAAGTGGAGACACTGGATCGCGGCAAGCCTGACGGCAAAGAATCGACGAAAGCGGTCAGCAATGACTACTTGTCGATCCCGATGCAAAAGCCGGAAGGCGGAACGACAGCTACAGGCAGCTACACGTATAGTGTGAATGATGCAGGTGTCGGTGATTTGGATGGTGATGGCGAATATGAAGTTGTCATCAAATGGTACCCGTCCAATGCGATTGACAGTTCGCAGACGGGGATGACGGGGCCGACGATTTTTGACGCGTACAAATTGGATGGCACTCTTTTATGGCGCATGAACATGGGACTGAATCTGACATCTGGCGCGCATTACAATCAATTTGTGATCGCGGATTTCGATGGGGACGGCAAGAGTGAGTTTTTTATTAAAACAGCAGATGCGACTACGGTCTACGGGGCCAAAGACGGCAAGTTTGATAGCAGCAAAGTGATCAGTGTCATCGGGAATGCGGCGGACAATGGAAAATGGGTCAACGATACCGGCCATATTGTTGGCGGTCCGGAGTATGTATCGATCTTCCGCGGCGATACCGGCAAGGTCATCGATACGGTGAATTATGCGTTCCCGCTGGGCGATGTCGCGTCCTGGGGCGATACGTGGTATAACCGTTCCGACCGTTTTCTGTCGGGATTGGCTTATTTGGACGGCGTGACGCCGAGTGCGATCTATGGCCGTGGGTACTATGAGCGGACTACTTTTGTAGCGTATCATCTGGTAAAAGGCAAGCTGCAAGCGCAATGGACGTTCGATTCCGCACAAACTGGACGCGGCGGCGGCTTAGGCTTCCATAATCTTGCCACAGCCGATGTGGATAACGACGGGTTCGACGAGATTATCGCCGGTTCGTTAACGCTGGATCAGGACGGCACGATTCTGTATACGATGGACGGCGAGATGCAGCGTGAGCAAGGCTCACATGGGGATGCGCTGCATGTAGGGGCTTTTGATCCGGACCGGGAAGGGCTACAGGTGATGGCGGTGCATGAGGTGCCGGCTGTGGCCTCCGTCGAGCTGCATGATGCCGGAACGGGTGAAACGTTGATATCCTACAATGCCTATGTGGATACAGGGCGAGGATTGGCGGCGAATATTACCTCCGCACCCGGGTTTGAATTCTGGGGAGCGGGCGGTACGACTGCGGCATCTGGCGGAGGGATTTACAATGTGCAGGGTAATGTTGTGGCCAACAGTTACCGTTCGGCGGGTCTTTCTATTAACTTTGCGCTGCTATGGGATGGTGACTTGCTGAGCGAACTGCTCGATAACACTTCGATCACGAAGTATAACGAAAGCAAAGGCGTGGCGGAGACGATCGCGAGCTTTGATGGTGTTGTCAGCAACAACGGCACGAAGGCGACGCCGACGCTGCAAGCGGACATTCTCGGCGATTGGCGCGAAGAGGTTCTGCTGCCGACGACGGACAGCTCGGAGCTGCGGATTTTCAGCACGACGACGCCGACAGCGTACAGGTTGTACACGCTGATGCAGGATCCCGTGTACCGCAACGGTGTTGCTTGGCAGAACTCGGCGTATAATCAGCCGCCGCATTTAAGTTTCTATCTGGGCGAGGATATCCGCGAGAAAGTTCTCGCGGGTAAGCTGCAGGCGCCAAAGGTGATTTATACGGGCAAGGGGAAACCGAAGGACCCGAAGGACCCGAAGGACCCGAAGGACCCAAAGGATCCAAAGGATCCAAAGGATAAATAGGGACGAATATCAGTAGAAAAAGGCTGTTCCAGAAGGTTACGACCTTCGGACAGCCTTTTTTAAGCTTATTCGGTGCGCTGCCGAGCAGATAGCGGAAAAGGATTTCCGCTAGTTGCGCAATTTGGCGCCGCCCAGGAGGGATAACGGAACAACAGTTCCGCTATTGTCCCGTCGCAGCCCCAAACGGTGGCGCTGCCGAGCAGATAGCGGAAGAAGGCTTCCGCTAATGGCGCATTTGAGCGCCGCCCAGGAGGGATAACGGAACAACAGTTCCGCTATCGTCCCGTCGCAGC
>Ga0209566_100529_pt1 | contig 26040 bp, 20 predicted proteins | sample Araplavi_mTSA_r2_2_FD_184287 | JGI IMG/M metagenome (GOLD analysis project Ga0209566, IMG submission 184287) | Arabidopsis root microbial communities from North Carolina, USA - plate scrape CL_Cvi_mTSA_r2 (SPAdes) (version 2) | ecosystem: Host-associated > Plants > Roots > Endosphere | place...
GTTCTGGCTCCCGCCTAATTGCAACACATAGATCGTGAGCAGCGGCTCGATGATCATCACGGAAGTCTGCACCAGCAGCGTGATGCCGAGGAGCATAATAAACGGTTTGTTTTGCATGGCCAGCTTCAAGTCTTCTTTCACGCCGGAGCGTGCAGCAGAGCGGTTGAAGTTCTTCTCTTTGGCTCCGAACAAACCGATGAAAGCCGCAACCAGCACTACGAAACCGGATACGAGAAACGATTCGCGGTTCCCGACCCAGTGGCTGACAAACCCGCCGACGAGCGGACCGATGACACTGCCGGCTGCACCTGCGGTGGACATGACGCCGAGCGCATAGCCGACTTCTTTTTCCGGCGTATTCGTCGCCACCAGCGCAATCGAGGCCGGGACGAAGCCGGCGAGCAGCCCTTGCAATATCCGGACCACCAGGAACAAGTAAGGATCATGCACGAAAAAAGTGGCAAAGTACAGCGCGCTCAAACTAAATCCCGAGCGGATCAACATCGGTTTGCGGCCATACTTGTCAGCAAGCGATCCCCAATAGGGAGAGATAAAGGCACTGGCTAAAAAGGTGATGCCAAACGTGATCCCTGACCACGCCTCCAGTCCTGAATTGATGCCCAGCTCCGTGTGGAGAAATATCGGCAAAAACGGAATTGAAATCGTATACGCCGTTCCGCAAAAAAATACGCCAATCCACAGGGTAACCAAATTGCGTTTCCATGAAAATTCCATGCTTGTGCTCCCTTCAATTCTATTGAGTGAAATGAATGCGTATACATCCGACAACCCCATTGATAACGCAAGTTTATCATCATTGCACAAATAATAGAAATGATCATGAGCAGACGAGTGCCCCCCTCGACCGTTTTAGGCGGTTTAAAGGGAGCGTTCTTCGCTGCAGCGCCTTTTTTTGGGGGTATGGGCTGCTTGACAGGTAATGGAAGATGCGTTGGTGCTTTGATAGACTTGTATTCTAATAATTACATCATTTTTTATAGATATATTATATATTTCATTATTTCGACATTATTTCATATTAAAACATATTTTTACATGGAAATCATTGTGATATCTTGAATGATAGAGGAGAAGAGAGAAAGGAAGGATATAGTGAGGGTGTTCTCCATTCTTACTTAGCTAGAAGAAGCAAAATAGGACAAGCCCTATAGTGTGATTATTTACTTTTGATAGGCAATGCCGTTATTACTTCTGTATTCGTCATAGAAACTAGATAGGTGGCAAGAGTTTAGGCTTGTTAAATGTAAAATTAGCTGGCTGATTGGGGATGAGTATGAGAAATACAAGTATCATTTTTATTCTGTTAGTCTTCTCTTCTCTTGTGATTATTTCAGGATCTTTTTCAAAAGAACCTCCCCAAAATGAGTTCATAATTTGGGGGAAGCATTTAGAAGATACCGAATTGCGAAACTCGCTAATCAAACGTTTAGAAGACGCCAATATTGAATACATGGTTGATGATGAGAAGAACGTTCTAATCAAGGAAATCCCCCCCATTTTCCAGGGCCATCCCAACAATGCTACAATGAAAAAGATTCCAAGTTTCCAACAGCCATACTTCAATCATTTTTGGGGAGGAACGCACATGATACCGGAAGGCAATCTGCAAAGCAATGTGGACCGATTTTTAGGCTTTGGGGAGCTTTATGACCAGCATCGCCCGGAGGCTCCGAAGCGAGTCATTGACATGATCAGCACCTATTTGGGGAACAAGCCGTCCCGTGTCATCGATATCGGCTGCGGCACCGGGCTGTCCACCTTCATCTGGGCCGGCGTCGCCGAGCAGGTGATCGGCATTGAACCTAACCCTGACATGCGGGCAGAAGCCCAAAAGAAATGGCAGCAGCTCGGCGAGCCGGCTTCGGTCTCGTTCATGGCCGGCTATTCCAACCAGCTGCCGCTGGAAGCTGGCTCTGCTGATGCGATCACTTGCTCGCAATCGTTCCATTGGATGGAACCGACGAGCACGCTTCAAGAGATCGCCCGCGTTCTGCGGGATGGCGGTGTCTTGGCCGCCTATGACTGCGATTGGCCCCCGGTTCTGGGCTGGCGCCTGGAAACGGCGTACAATCAGCTCATCGAACATGGAGACGCGATCATCGCCCGGACAACAGCGCCGGAACAATCCGCGAACAAGTGGCGTAAAGATCGACATTTGCACAATATGACAGAAAGCGGTCTATTCCGTTTTACTCGTGAAATCGTGTTTCATAACATGGAACGTTGCAACGCGGACCGCTATATGGGTCTAGTGCTGAGCCAAGGCGGAATGCAGACAGTGTTCAAAATGGGTTCCACGGAGCTGGACACGGAAGTGGCGTCATTACGCAGCCTTGTCGACGAACATTTCGACGACCAAACGCTGGAGCTTCTGTTCAGCTACAGATTGCGGCTCGCCGTAAAATAATACAAAAAGGCTGTCCCTGACGTCGCGTGCCGCTGCGTTGGGAACAGCCTTTTTAAATCCCCAGCCCCCTATTGCCAATCCGCCAGGAAATGATTATGATAAATGTATATATTCCTACCTGTTTACTGAGATTAAAGCGGAAAGGTGCGGATGCGTCGATGCTCAAACGTTGCCCACAATGCCATACGGAAGCGCAGCCTCGGCAGTTTATTTGCGAGCAGTGCGGTCTGGAGCTTCAGCCCGGCGGCACACAGCTGGAAACCCTCACCTATTGGAGTGCCTCCAAAACAGGTCGTACCTTCAAGTATGCGGGAACTGTTCTGGCAGGTGTCGCACTTACGGTCGCCCTTCATCATATAGCCCCTTGTGTGATCGGACTGGCCGTTGCCGCATTCCTGTATATCCGAGACTATAAATAAAACATGCCAATAGTAAACCGGGAAACCGGTTTTTTTGCTTTTTCTTCCATATAATCTTCCATTATACACACAATAAGAATTTATGATTTGCCCAAAAGGCAAGCCCTCCGATATGATGAGTATGCTTATCAATTACATCTGAGGAGATGCACACTCTATGAATTGGCTTCGATCCTTCGGTCCCGGGCTGCTCCTTGTTGCCATTTTGGCCGCAATCGCTCAAACTTTAGGCGCCCTGGTGCCGCTCATTGGCGGTCCGGTGTTCGGTATCGTGTTTGGTATTATTTTGAATCATACTTATGGGAAACCTGCACATACACACAAAGGCATTTTGTTCACATCCAAAAAAATTCTGCAATGGGCCATCATTGCCCTCGGCGCCGGGCTCAGCTTATCGCAAGTTTGGCAAACCGGCCTGGAATCGCTGGCTGTAATGCTGACTTCGCTTGCAGCCGCTTTTGCTGCGGCCTACGGCTTCGGCCGACTGCTCAGAGTCCCGCTGAAGCTGCAGAGCTTAATCGGCGTCGGCACTGCGATTTGCGGCGGATCCGCCATCGCCGCCGTCTCACCCATTCTCGAAGCCAAAGATGACGAGATTGCTTATTCGATCTCGACGATCTTTTTGTTCAATGTGCTGGCTGTGCTCCTATTTCCCGCTCTCGGGCACTGGTTCGGCTTGACCCAGCAAGGCTTCGGGCTGTGGGCGGGAACGGCCGTCAACGACACGTCCTCCGTCGTCGCTGCAGGCTATATTTATGGCAATGAAGCCGGCGCTTACGCCACCATTGTCAAGTTAGCGAGAACGACGATGATCATCCCGATCTCTCTGTTGTTCACAGCCTTGATGGCAATCCGCAAGAAGCGCGAGGCAGCCGGCAGCGGTGAACCGTATCTGGGACGGCTGCGCACCATTTTCCCCTGGTTCATCCTCTGGTTCCTGGTCGCCTCTTTCCTTCATTCCATCGGCGTCATCCCGGCCGGTATCGAGCCGCTCATTGGCCAGGCAGGCAAATTCATGATCGTGATGGCCTTGACCGCCATCGGCTTGAACGCGGATTTGCGCAGCATTGCCAGAACCGGCTTCAAACCGATTCTGCTCGGGCTTCTCGTCTGGATCGTCGTGTCCGTCGTCAGCTTGCTGGTGCAATTCTCGACGGGGAGCGTGTAAATGTCAGTATGGATTTGTTCAATATAAAGGATATTTAACGCGCAGATCCTCGCGATGCAAAACCGTAGAATCCTGGCGGATATAGTGACAAACATAGGAACGCCGCCAGCGGTCTTTGCTTTTGTTTTTATAGGAAGAGTGGATGAGCAGCTCATGAAAAAAGAGAATGTCTCCCTTTTCCATCACAACGGGAATTTCGTTCGTCAGATCGATCCCTTCCGTCTCGTCGGTCCACGCTTCATGCTCCTCCAGATTCCTCACCTTGCCATGCGGTAAAAGGCCCAGTTTATGGGTGCCCGGAATCACCCACAGACAACCATTCTCGACATCCACGACCTCTTCCATCGCGATCCAGGCGGCAATCATCGATTTGGGATCGTCTTTAATGTAGTAGTAATCCTGATGCGGCGCTTGACCGGGTGAACCGGGCTCCTTGTAGAAGTACATGCTTTGCACGCAGACCGCCTCATCGCCCATCATTTGCGCCAAAGCTCCCCGGATGACGGGCAGTTTCATCACTTGACGGGAGAAACTGTCATGTTTGTGCGGATTGAACAAACGGACCGAATATCTGTCCTTGTCATCGACGGCAAGGTTCCCCTTCTTCGGAAGCGCCCACTCCGGCATGTCGCTGGAAGAGCGGATACCATGGATGTGTCCGTTAAAGGCATCAATCAGATCGGCACTACATCCCTTTTTCAATAAGAAGTACCCATGTTCATGAAAAAAATCGAGATCTTTCGCCTGCAGCGGCGACGTTCGCTCTGCTATATTCGTCTGCATGACCGTCTCTCCCCTTCCCAAATAGGACGATTGTTATATACTTAGCATACGGGGAATCTGTTTGTACGAACATGGTTGTATTTGACCGCTTTGTATCTGTGGTTGATATTTGAATTATTTATTATGTGGGGAAAAGAGGTCTGCCGATGAGCGATTTTTTGCGTGTCCCTGACATTGTCCATGCTACCGCCGGAACCGTCATCTATCCGCCAGGCGGCCGGTTCGGCCCCCGCACGCAGCCGGATCTTCAACTGGTGCTGCTGCACGCAGGCCAAATGACGGTGCTCATCGACGACATCCCGCATGAAGCGCAGCCTGGGCATGTCGTCCTGCTCAATCCGGGTCATGTCGAGCAATTCTTCTTTGCCAAAGAACAAGAAACGTGGCATCGATGGATTGCCGTGCATGTGCAGAAGCTTACGGCAGAGCAGCTTGCTTATCTCCAGCACTTACCCTTCGCCATCCCGATTTCGGAAAATATGAATCGCCTGACGGACCTGATGCTGTCCTTGCGCCACAGCCATGCGGATTCGGCGGAGGTCATTTGCAGTCTGGGGCTGGCGGCGATTCAGCTTTATGCCGGTGACATCTCCGCAAGTCGGCGCCGCGATACCCACCCTTCCGTCAACCAAGCGATCGCTTATATCGAGCAGCATTATTCGGAAGAGCTTACGCTGGAGCAAATCGCCAAATGCGTCAGCCTCTCGCCGGAGCACCTGGTACGCTTGTTCCGAAAATTTGCGAACATGACGCCGGTCAAATATTTGTGGCATTACCGCATGCTGAAAGCGAACGAGCTGCTGGCGCACACAGGCCTGCCCGTCGGCGAAGTTGCCGCCCGCTGCGGGTTCAAATCCTCGTTTCATTTTGCCCGGATGTTCAAGCAAATGACCGGCATGACGCCCAGCGCATATCGCCGCCATAACTGGGATGGCCTTCAACACGAAAAAAGCCGGGGGACTTAAGTCCCCCGGCTGCTTGCCGTCGTGCTGTTATGGCTTTGCTGGTTACATTTACGGATTAATCAAATCCGCTTTGACGAGCAGGCGGTGCAGCATGGCCGCAGTCTGTGCTCTCGTGACCGGTGCACGAGGAGTCAGTAGACCATCGCTGCCTTCCACAATGCCTTGCTTCATAGCCGAGGCGGCAGCTTGCTTCGCCCATTCGTCCAGCTGATCACGATCGGAGTAACCGCCAAGCAGCGACTCCATGTCAGCCGCGTTCACGGTTGTGGAGAGCTGCGCCAGCTTCATCGCCCGCGTGATCACATTCATCGCTTCCTCGCGTGTAATTGTGGCATTCGGCTGGAACGTTCCATCTTCATAGCCGCTGATCAATTGATACGATAAGCCGGTATCAACGGCTTCCTTAAACCAGTCTCCGCTCGCCACATCGCGGAAACTTGCCTGGCTGCCCGCAGCCGGCTGGTGCAGGCCGAGCGCCCGCAGCACCATCGCTGTAAATTCGGCCCGCGTCACCGAACGGTCAGGCGTAAATTGATCGTCGGACGTGCCCTGCACGATGAGGCGCGAAGCAAGATCGTTCACGTCTTTATGACTCCAATGATTCTCAACATCCTTGAACGTCTTAGAGTTCCAAATGACCGTATAGGAACTGTTCGTCAACGAGTTGATATCCGCATAATATTTGCCATTCTCAACGTGCACCTTCGTCGGTACGTGAATGAGGCTTCCATCGCTGCCGATCGTGACACCGGTCGTGATTTTCGAGAGATCCACATCATCCGGCAGTGCAATGGAACGCTCAATATACCGATTAAACTCACGGATGATCTCCTTATGATCCCCGTACGTCGCTTCCAAGTCGAAATCGACTGGTTTGGCGATGATGTTCATCTGCCCGTCAGCCGCTTTATGCTCGGCCGCTTGCACCACTTCCGCCGCAGTGTCGGTGATTTTCATATTGATTTTGATGTCTTCCAAAGAGACATTGTGCCCCATCGCTTGGGACACAGCGTCAATCCGGATTTCCGATGCAGGCAGCGTATAAGTGACTTTGCCCGTCTGAATTTGAATGGTGGCATCCTTGCCTTCCATCGCTTTCACCAGCTTGCCGTTCAGTACGGCAACAACCGCATCGGATCCTTCGCTGTTCACGGGCAGCAGCAGCGTGTGCATGCCGTTCTTTTCCACTTGCTCGGCAACCTTGTCATTATCCACACTCACAGTGGTAACCGTCTGGTTGTTAACTCTGCTGGTGACAACTGTAGCCGATTGCGGCTGCTCCTTACCGTCCAGATAGACAGCAATTCCTCCCGGAGCTACCGTCGCTGTGCCACCCAGTGCTGCTGCACCTTGTTCGGAACGCGATTTATCATTGCGTTTTACGGTCAGCGCGCCGATCGTTTTGGATACGGATAACGTCTGCGGGGCGTTACCTTGGAAGACGGCATTCGTGAACGTTAATTGCTCAGGGTTGGATTCGTCCAGCGTAAGTGACTGATCACCGATCGTGGACGTACTCTTCGCTCTGACCGTCACCTCGAATAGGGTCTGCTCAGCGGCAATCAGATGATTGCCGCTTGACATATCAACCCAGATCGCCCGCAGCCAGCCTTCCGTATTATCGAATCCGGATTGGAAGCAGCCTTCCGCAGCATCCGTACAGGACGCCGCATCCGCATTTCCATACTTGGGCGTAATCGCAACAATCTCGAGCGCATTAGGATCAAAATGAAGCTCCAAATTATAGGAGGCGATTCCTTCCTCCGGCTTGACGACGACAGGAATGACCGTTGTTTGGCCGATATTGACCATGCTCACCGGAATCGTCAGCTTGACTTGCGGTGTGAGGTTCGTTGCTTGAGCCTGTACCGGACTGGCTTGGATGCATGCCGCAAGCACAAGCAGTGCCGCCGCCCCTTTAAATGGTGATAATTGAAAAAAACGTTGGGCCATGATATGTCTCCTCTGTATGCTTATACTTGTATGCTGATCAAGTTCTAGGGGGTAACTGTATGCCGGGCCAGACCTTGATAAAACTTTTCATTGATCAGATCCGTTTTGGAATAATAATCCCATTGCATCGGCTTATACATCGAGCTGGATAGATGAATCGCCGCTTTGCGCCGCATCGTATTCCCTGCAGCCAACACCGGGTTCGTACTGCTTGAACTTGGATCTCCGATCCTGTCTACCACAATGCCGTTCTTATTAATAAGCTCGATTGCTGTAATGGGGGCTCCTGGCTTAATCGGCACCTCGAAGTTGAAATACGCCACAGCATCCGGATCGCCATCGTTTTTCCCCATATAATAGTACTTATTGGATACGTCCTGAAGTTCGTAGAACGTTGGATCGATAGCCAAAGCAGGAACGTTGGTATCGAACACAAATGGTTGATTACCATTATCTAAACTGCTCGTCGTCACTTGGATGGCTCCAGAGTCAAATTGGTATACCTTCAACGTGTAGCCGGAATCCGCTGCTCCCGTATTGTAGATTTCAATGCCGACTTGGCTGCCGCCGCCATTCAAGTACTCCGACAGAAATACCGGCGCTTCGGTTTCCACAGTCGCGGTAATCGGCAAGTTGTCCGAGGTAAGAGCGGAATTGCTCTCTAGAGCGGTTGCTTTCACAGTCACATTAAAATTGTCAACATTGGCGTCCATATCCGTGCCATCGTAATCAAGCGCCAGATAGACTTCCGTTTCACTGAGCCAAGTGGCATCCAGAATGGTAACGCCGGCAGGCGCGTTGTTCAATTGGAAGTCGGCTGGCCCAAGTGCCTCCGCGAACTTATCTCCCGTAATTGTAATGTCCAAATAAGCGCCTTTGTCCATATTGAGCTGTTTCTCGGTTAACGGGCCTGGCTCCGTATTGGCAACTGCAATCGTCCGATTCATGTTCGCCGTAAAGGTCCACGAGCTGGATCCTATGAGACCCGCGAAAGGATTGCCTACACTGTCCGTAAAGGCACCTGCCTCTATATCTACCGCGTATTTGGTATTCGGTTCGAGTTCATCATGCTTAATTGTCACGGCCGCACCATTCACCTGGATATGTGCCGCATCTTCGACAAGATAACTCGCAACTTGACTGGAACCGGAGTCGGTTATTTTAGATATGGTAATATGTTTGCCGCTGACCAGGCTTACCGGTTCATGGAAGGTTACCGTCCAGTCCGATTGCGAGCTTACAGCAGCAGCATTGTTCACTGGCGACGTCTGAATAATTGCAGGCGGATTCGTATCCGGTGTGTTGAAGCTCCAGCCCGTAGAACCGCTCAAGCCAGCGAACGGATTGCCGGAACCGTCCACGAAGGCGCCGTTTTCCACTTCAATATCATACTTGTTCTCATCCTGCAGTCCTGGGTTATGAATCGTTACCGTAGAACCATTAACGGTGACATGAATCGAATCGTTAGCGTTATAGGCAGCTACTGAACTTTGATCCGCGTGCTTGCGAATATAGATCATCTTGTTAGGCGCAGCAGCCACATTTTCGCTAAATGTTAATGTAAAATCGTCCGATAAACTGACGTCGGTCGCACCGTTCATTGGCAAGAATGCTGTAGCCGTCGGCGCCGTCACGTCCGGAACTGCAAACGTCCAATCCGTCGATTGCGTCAGACCTTCGAATGGATTGTGTGATTTATCTTCGAAAGCTCCTGGCTCCACTTTCACTTCATAAATGGTGTTTTCTTCCAGATCGCTATGTCGTATCGTGACAACTTTGCCGTTAACGGTCACATTCGCCGAATCGTTAGCGTCATAAGTAGCTTCAAGGACGGTAGTCGAACCGGTTACTTTGTAAAGCTCAATCTTCTTGCCTGCGACAGCCGTAACATTCTCGCTGAAAGTCATGGTCAGGTCCGTTGATTTGCTGGCAATCGTACCGTTAGTCAGCGGACTTAACGAAGCAAGCGAAGGAACAATCGTATCCGGTGTGCTGAAGGACCAGTTGGCAATACCGCTCAAGGCAGGCGCTGCATTGCCCGCAAGGTCTTTAAACGCGCCTGCGGGAATATCCACGTAATAGCTGGCGTTATTCAAAAGATTCAGATGCTTGAGTGTCACGACCTGTCCGTTAACTTCAACCTGACCGCTGTTGTCAACTGCATAGACCGCCGCAGCCACATTCGTTGCCGCGTCATAAATCGTAATCGTTTGCCCGCTCACGGGCACAACCGCTTCGCTGAAGCTTATGCTCAAATCGCCGGTCGGGCTGACATCAACCGCTTGATGAACAGGCACTGTCGATGTAATTGCCGGTTTCGTTATATCAGGAACGGTAACCGCCCAGTCAGCCGGAGACGTGAAGCCGGCGAAAGGATTGCCGGACGCATCTGTGAACGCCCCCGGATCTACAGTGACATAGTAACTTTGCGATTCATCCAGCAGCGCATGCTTCAAAGTGACAGACGACGACGCGATGCTGATATGCTGCGTGTCCGTCGTGTCATAGGAAGCTGCAAGCGTCTGATCCGCCTTATAGATAGACACCTTTTTCCCGTTGACCGCTACTACATTTTCGTTAAAATTCAAAATAAAATCCGTCTCGCTGCGCATATGCAAATCACCGTTAACCGGACTTAACGTACTCACGACCGGCGGGGTCTTGTCCGGTGTGGTAAAGCTCCATGCGGTTGTGCCGGACAGTCCGGCAAAATCATTGCCGGCCAAATCCTGAATTGCCCCAGGCTGCACGGTGATGTAGTAATTCGTTACATCGTCGAGCGGAGGATGATCAATGTTGACCGTATTTCCAGAGAAGGTCGCCGTGCAATCCACTTCGGTCGCACCTTGATGCAGTGTAATTTTGCCGCTTCCTGCCTTGACTGGTTCGTTAAACACAATTTGAAAAGGCGCACTTACCGCTGCAATCGTTGCTGTAGAGCCGCTAACCGGCACCAGGGAAACGATTGCAGGCGGTTTCGTATCCGGTACCGGCAAAGCCGTGCTCCCCATGCTCGCATTGCCGCTTGCGACGCCAGAACTAGCTGATGGAACGACTTTAAAGAACAAGTAGTAAGACTCATCGTCACTTTGTACCGTGTAGCTGGAAGAAGTGGCGCCATCAATGGCGACCTGATCCGAGCCATCTGCAAGTTTCCCTCGGTACCACTGAAGTTGGGACGCACCCTCCGCATCTCCCTCAACATCGTAATAAGAGTACGAGCCTGTCAGTGTTTGACCTACGGCCGGTGTGCCGGTAATTTGCGTATGATAAGTAACTGGAGCGTCATTTACTTCCTTCATGTTGACGACATAAGAGCTTGCGGCCGATCCGCCTTTGCCGACATACTTACTGAGCAGCGTAGAGGCGTCTCCTTTATCGAGTTGTCCGTTGCGGTTAATGTCCAGCCGATTGAGCTCCTCCTCTGTCGGAACCGTCCCGTCATTCACAAGTTTCGTTATATATAGGGCATCTGCCGAAGTGATCATGCCATCCCCGTTGGTGTCCCCGAGCCTGCTGATATTAAATTGCAGCGTGTCGATAACCGAAACGACGCCATCCTGCTCAGCACGAATCTCCACCAGGCCGACGCCGGCCGCAATGACATTCACATTCAACAGGCTACCTACCACGCTAGCCGAGGCGACGGCAGCACTTTTGGAGACCGCTGTCATCGTTAAATTGGCGTTCATTTGCAGTGACGGATGTTGACTGAGATCGATCGTCAAGGTCGATCCGCTCACAACGACAGACGCTTTGCCAGTGTCGTTCCCGTTTTTCTGAATCCAATTGATGTCCACATTTTTGACCGGCGCAACAATTAGATTTCCATTGGAATCTGCTTGCACGGTGCCTACCAACGGCTGTAACGCCAGCAAAGCGCCGAGCGTTAGAGCGCCAGCCTTACTTGGTGCAGGCAAAACTCGTTTCCACAAATCTCTTTTCACGATGAAATTCCTACTTTCTATGGGCTATTACGAATAGTACTTAAGAACTTAATAAAATAGTTATAAAGCACTTTATTCCGAGTATATTCGACACAACTCTAGGTCTTTCCTCCTTTGTTTCGACATTATTCGTTTCCTCATTTTGGATAAAAGAGGGCAAGACTAGCTGAAATTTACGTTCCAATAAATAAAAAACCGGGGGACTTAAGTCCCTCGGCTGCTTCCCGTCATCTGACGGCTGTATGGCTTCACTTATTGGCCCAGCGTTCCCGGCATTTTCACAAGCGGTTCCGCCAAAGCTTCCAATTTATTTTTCAAATCAACTTGCTTGGATTGCTCCAGCTTGCTGAAATCGTTCCAGGTTGCACCTGTCGGCGACAACGTGTTCATCGCATCGAGAACGGCCGTCAAGCTTTTGTTGATCTTATCGTCAAGCGCTGCATCTTTCTGTTTCAACTCGCCTTTGACCAGATCATAGATTTCCTGTGCGCCTTCAACGTTAGCGCGGATGACAGGAACTGTCGCTCCACTCCAACGCTCTTCTTCACCGGTAATCTTCTTCGTTTGCGCCTCTTCCATCAGCTCGCCTACTCCTGTTACGAAATCAGCAGCTTCGATGTTCGTGGCGGCAATGCTTTGCTGCATCTTCTTGCCGTCTTCGAGCAAGCGGGCTGCGAACGGCTCCGCGTCCTTGATCGACTTCTTCACGAACAAGAGGTGCTCAATGCGGTGATAACCGGTAAATTCCGGATCGTTCTCATCCTTGAAATCGTCCACACGCGCATCCATCACGCCATCAAGCTCACTGAATCTCTCAATAACAGGCTCGATTCTTTCATAAGGCATCCTGGCAGCGACATACGCTTCCTGCGCCTTTTTGATATCGCCGCTTTTCACAGCCGCATTCAACTGATCCAAGAGCGTAACGAGTAGATTGCCTTGATCCTGCACGTATTTGTTATACGCTTTCGTCGCTTCCTGCAACGGCTGAGAGCCAGCAATTGCAGTAGCATTGACCGCACCTTTGTTCTCTTCCAGCGAGGTGCTGAGCTCCGTCAATGCGCCTTTCAAGCCCTCATTTAGCTGCCCGAGCAGCGTGAAGTCCAGCTCCTTTTGCGTTAAACCAGCCATCAACGGCGTTAAAAACTTCTCAACCTTGACATACAGCTCTGGATATTTCGGCTTAATCTCATCTTCAAAGCTTGCCCATTCGCCGTCCAAGGCAGCGGACAACTTCTTCGGATCATCCACTTTTTTCTGATCCAGCTGCCCTTTCAAGCCGTCGATGCTTTTCAGAATAGCGGCCGCGCCTTCCTTCGCCGGAACCTTCGTTACATTCGGAGTCGGGCTGGCAACAGGCGCTGCGCTGGTTGTAGCTACCGGCGCCGCCGCTTTGCTGCAGCCTGCCGCTACGATCGCGATCGCTGCTGTTAAAATAATCAATTGTTTACGTTTGTTCATCAAGTAGACCCTCCAGAAACTTCGATTTTTTATGTAAGAAAAGAGTAATGATCCTCCGCCAATTAATATTGATAATCATTATCAAGGATTGTGCACGTTGTTTATTTTACTCTCTTTCAACAATCTGTCAATTTATTTTTTTCAGAAAAAATTTGCAAAAACGACTTGCTTCCCTTTTCCTATTGTTGGCATTTTGAGCATTGACAAGTGCGTTGATAATGATTATCATTCGAGAATATAATAGTTTGATAATGATTATCATTATTGATGTACAATGGAGGGAATTTATTTGCGAAAAGCTGTTTTATCCATTCACTTGTTTCTAAGCTTGATTCTGGGGCTGTTCATTGTTACAACATGCACGACAGGTAGCCTCCTCATGGTGGAGCCCGAGGTAGAAAGCTGGATGCACCCCATCGGACAAAAGCCGAGCTCCGGTGATGTCGGCCTCTTGACCATTAAGCAGCAGGCGGATGCGCTCAGCCCGGATCTGAAGACGGACCGGATCGAGCTGCCGGCGAAGGATGGCTTTTACCATGTGCATGTTGCCAAAGAAGGCGGCAAAGACGGCCGTTTGGTGTACGGGGACCCTGGGACAGGCGAAGTGTTCGGCCAGGTGCAGGAGGCGCGGATGGAACCTTTTGCCACGATTTATGACTTGCACCGGTACTTTTTACTGATCAATGTGATCGGCAAAGCGCCTGCTGCTTCCTTTGTCGGGTTCTTGGGCGCCGGGATGCTGGTCATTCTGCTGACGGGCGTCTACCTGTGGTGGCCGGGCATCAAAAAATGGGCGCTCGGCTTCCGCATCATCCGCAACCGCGGCAAGCTGGCGCATCAGATGAGTCTGCATAAAACGATCGGGATTATTTCGATCCCCGTCCTGCTGGTCATCACGCTGACAGGATTTGTCAATGCTTACGAGAAATCGATCCCGGTATGGATCGGATTCAACGCCAAGGAGAACGTTCCGGCTTCTGCTGCGCAGTCCAAATCCAAGGATCAGCCAATCCTTTCGGTTGACAAAGTCGCCGAGCTGATCCATATCAAGTATCCAGACAGCCAATTGATCAAAATTCAGCTGCCCGCAAAAGCAGGCCAATCGTACCTGATCGGGCTGAAGGAAGGCTTTGGGGCTTCCAGCGCCAGCAACAGCACGGTGTATATGGATGCATCCAGCGGAGACGTTATTTACAAAACGAATCCGAATCTTGCCATTAACATTTACAACACTTGGCGAAAAGGGCTGCATTTTGCCACTTGGGGCGGCGAAACGACCAAGCTGGTTTACTTCGTGTTCGGCATGATGCCGCTCGTGCTCATGATCACGGGGCTGACTATGTGGCAGTTGAAGGCCCGTGCCCGCAGACGGCACAGCAAGAAAAATACAGCGGCGGCGGCGGCTTAACCCGCTCTGTGCGTAAAAAAGGAGCTTAACACTTTAAGTGTTAAACTCCTTTTGGCGTTAGCCGACGGCGGGCGCGTGGCGGTGGATGGCGGCGGCGCCAGACACGCTGTAGTCCGGTTTTACCCCACTGCAGCTCCCTTTTCGCCCCGCCATGCGCGAAATCCGTGCTGCAGTCCGGGTTTTTCGGACTACAGACGCTTGACGCAGCCTCTGGCCCGCTGTATCTCGGCGAAACCGGATTACAGCACTCTTTTCCCCCTGCCCGCTGCTCACGTCTCCGTCATGACGCCGCCATTGACGTGCAGGACCTGCCCCGTCACATAGGATGAATCGTCCGACGCCAAATAAATATACGTCGGCGCCAGCTCGAACGGCTGCCCCGCCCGTTTCATCGGCGTCTCCAGGCCGAACGTTTTGACGTATTCGGCCGAATAGCTGGACACGATCAGCGGTGTCCAAATAGGTCCCGGCGCAATCGCATTGACGCGAATGCCCCGGGAAACCAATTGCAACGAGAGCGATCGAGTGAAAGATACGATCGCGCCTTTGGTCGATGAATAATCGACCAGTAGAGGGGCACCGGCATAAGCCGTCACAGAGGCGGTCGAAACGATGGCGCTGCCCGGCTTTAAATAAGGCAGTGCCGCTTTCGTCATATAAAATAGCGGAAAAATGTTCGTCCGATACGTATTTTCAAGCTGATCATCCGAAATGTTCATAATATCATCCTGCGGGAACTGAACCCCTTGATTCAAAACCAAAACATCCAGCTTGCCGTAGCAGTCCACCGTTTTGCAAACCGCTTCCGCCGAGAACGCAGGCTGTCGCAAATCACCTTCTATCAGCAGACAACGGCCGCCGTAGCCCTCCACCATTTGTCTGGTCGCTTCTGCATCCTCACGTTCGTATAAGTAGACAATTGCTACGTCGGCCCCTTCTTTGGCAAAACCAATCGCAACAGCGCGTCCGATCCCGCTATCGCCTCCCGTGATGATGGCAACCTTCCCTTGCAATTTGCCGCTGCCTTTATAGGCTGGATTATCGGAAATAGGCGCCGGGTACATGAGAGACTCCAGACCAGGCTGCACAGCTTGATGCTGTGCAGGGAACGTAATCGGCGTTTGACGGCACCGCAGCTCGTAACTGTAATAAGGATACATCGGAACCATGGCAAACCCTCCTTTGCACATAAGCACAAGCAGGATATTCACCCAGTTCACGATTGGTGCCGCTTGGATTTTTCAGCTGCAAAAAAACTGCCCCACAGATGTTCGGAGGCAGTTCCTTGTAACTTGTTATATCGCTGCAGCGTTGGTTGCTTTATGCGGCTTCACTAACGCTTTGCCGACCCATGCGCGGCTTTTCCAGCGAAGCATCATCATTAAACCCCGCAGCCATTCGTCGACCGTAAACGCGATCCAAATGCCAAGCAAGCCTAGTCCTGAATGCACGCCCAGCCAATAAGCCAAAGGCACGGCTACGCCCCACATGGACACGACACCCATCATGACAGGGAATTTGGCGTCACCGGCGGCTCTTAAAGAGTTAATCACGACCAGGTTGAACGTACGGCCAGGCTCAAGGATCACCGAGAGCAGCAAAATGCTCGAGCCCATCGCAATGATATCCGGATTATCCGTGAACAACCCGAGGAGATCTTTACGGAACCAGGTAACCGTCCCGACGACAAGGATCGTTGTCAAGAACGTGATCCGCATACTTTTCATCAACCTGTGGTAAGCGGCTTTGACCTCGCCGGCACCTACCATATGGCCGATAATAATTTCAGTTCCCGCTCCGATCGCCATGCCCAGTGCCATAAAATAGTTCGTTACATTCATCACATATACATGTGCGCTGAGTGCGGTAGCTCCAATAATATTAATGAAACTTACGATCATCATGTGCTGCGATTGCCACGACAGGTGTTCACCTGCAGCGGGCAGACCGACGCCAAGAATTTGCTTCACATAGTGCAGATCAAAATTCACATAATCCTTCAAACGGATCGGCACCGGCAGGCGGCGGTACAAAATAACCAGCAGCACGATTAATCCGAGAATACGGCTGACAACCGTCGATACAGCTGCACCTGTCACGCCTAGCTCCGGGAATCCAAAGTGACCGAATATGAGCGTAATGTTGCCCGCCACATGGATAAGGTTGACCCCTAATGTGACAAACATGACATCCCGCGTATAACCGTTCGAGCGAAGGACTGAAGAAATGGCATAGGACAAAGCTTCCGTCCAAATAAAGGAGCCAATGATTTTCAAATAAAGACTGGCAATACCGACTTGTTCGGCCGGCAAATTCATCAGCTTCATAATGGACTCACCAAAAATAACTAGCACCATACTGATAATGATACCAAAAATCAAGTTAATCGTAATCGCCAATGCCGAGATCCGGCTTGCTTCCTGTGGCCGTCCCGCACCGAGATACTGCGTAACCGCGACACTCGTGCCGATACCGACAAAACCGAACATTAAGATACAAAAAATAATAATTTCATTGGCCAGGCCGACCGCGCCGGTCACTTGATCCGACAGTCGGCTAAGCATAAATACGTCGGCGGTGCCAAGCATCATCCGAAGTACAGAATCTACGAATATCGGCCAAGTGACGGCGAATAAACCTAGTCTCTTCCAGCTGGGGATTGCTCCCAATGCGTCTGCTTCTTTCACTTTCACTTTCTTCGCTGCTCCTCACCATGTGTCAATTGCTCACAGTGTAGAATACGAAAGCGATTGCAGTCAAGACAATCCGAACGGGAAATCGATGGGAGCGTTTTCTGCGGTTAAACGTGTTTTAGTACGCTAAATTCGACCGAATGACGTCTCGGGCGCCACGGTTTAGCGGCGTTTTGCGACGCTAAACCCACACTGCCCGACTATGCGGCGCACTTTAGCGTTGTCGCACAACGCTAACCACGGCGCAGCTGCTCATTCGCGACCGGGAGCCTTGGTCTGGCAGCGTTCCACAACGCTAACCACGCCGCTGCAGCTCCTTCCCTCCCATCCGCCAGAGCAGTACCGTGCTCGCGCACTCTACAGAGCCAGCGGGATCACCATGTTCCACGTGCTAGTGGCATCATAAAATCCCCGCGTGCCGTCGGAAGTAGCTGCAAACAGATGCGTAGGTTTGCCATCCTGAAACAAAAGGAACGGCCGTTCCAGATTGCCCATTTGCCGCGTAACGCCATCGTCCCACTGGATCGTGCGGGAATAGGCAAACGGCTCCTCGTGCAGCTTCCAGTTTAGTCCATCCGCTGAATAAGCACGGATGCCGCCGTATTTTTCTCCACTCCAGTGGCCTTCCATATCCTTGGCAATCATTTCATAGCCATTTTCGCCTCGCCACACAAAGGGGTCCTCCAGATGCACATCCGCCGGAAACAATGGATGCTCGCTCATCACCTGATAGGGTCCCTCATAGTGAGCGGCTCGCGCGACGCCCAGCGTCATTAGGCCATGGACGTTGCCTTCATATTGCCTTGCTTTATAAATTAGCAGCACCGAGCCATCCTCCTCCACGCATGGCGCAGGATTGGAGGTCAAAAAGCTGTCGAACTTACCGGGCCGCGTCGACACGATCGGCGCTTCCAGCCTTTTCCATGGGCCAAGCACACTGTCCGCTACCGCCAGTCCGATGCGCTTGTTCGCTCTCGCGACAATACAACGCGGGTCTTGCTGATCATAGCCGTCTCCAGGCAATGGTTCAGGCAGAGGATGCGTCGATCCCATATAAAACAGCAAATATTTGCCCTTATACTTGATAATATGCGGATTATGCGTGCTGCGCCCATCCCAGTACTCCGCTCCCCGCGCAGGCAATACAACCTCTTCAAATGTATACGGCCCCTCCGGTGCAACTGCTGCAGCCCGTATAATTTCAGACTTAACGAGCCAGCCCGGATGCATCGGAAGCCACTTCGGCCACCGTGATGCAAAAAGATGAAACTTGCCATCCTCCCCTTGAACAGCCGATCCGCACCAAACCCAATAATCATCCATTCGAAGCCCGCCATTCACAGGCGCTGGCAGTAATTTATGGAACATCGCCCTTTCCCCCTTCACCGTACATTCATTTCCCGGGAAATCCCAAAAATCCCGCTCAACCAGAATTTCATCATACTACTTGAACGAAACCTCCGCATGTTCGCAACTTACTCTCGTATGTCTTTTTTTACGATACAAAAAAAAGCTCCCTTACTCAGCTGAAAGGCACTTTCCTTCACTTATTTTTGCTTCCACTCCGATGCCAATAGCCCCATCAAATACGTATCCGTATACACACCATCCATAAAAGCGTGCTGTCTCAGCTTGCCTTCAATGACGAAGCCTATTTTCTCATAAAGCCGAATGGCGCGGTCGTTGAAGCCTCTTGTCGTTAAATAAATGCGGTTCAAACGAAGCTGCTGAAACCCGATCCCAATCATTTGTTCCATCACACTTTGCCCATAGCCATATCCCCTGGCTTCAGGCGCAAGCAGGATACCTATCGCTGCCCTGCCGTGATCTTGCTCAATATCTTTTAGAAAAACCCAACCGATTAATCGGCCTTCCCCCTCCTCAGCTGCCAAACAAAGATCGCCTTTGCTTCGCTTTTTCTCAACCAGCTTCTCCATCTGTTCATAAGTTTGGGGCGTTCGACCTACCGTGCGAATCGCATCAGGATCATTCGACCAACGATGAAGCTCACGAATATCACTTGTCTCAAAGGCGCGTAATCTGATCAGCTTAGTTTCCATAAGATCTCCTCATTTCCATGGAATCCTGCCTTCTACTATCTTCTACTTCTAAGCATACCATCGAGACCAGGCGTGTCCATCCTTATTTCCAGAAAATAAAAACTGCCCCGTACGGAGCAGTTTGCTATGCAGCATTTTAGCAGCTTTCGATATGTTGCTGTCATATTCCAGATTCATTCCAGCACCCCAAAGCCTGTGATATAGTTATCAAAAATTGATACCAAAAAAGGAGAATAACACATATGCATACCGTAATTAAACCGAAAATTCTTTACTTCGGCACCTCTGTCGTTCTAATCAGCACGATGAATCAAGACGGTACACCGAATCTCGCCCCGATGTCCTCAGCCTGGTGGCTAAATCAATCTTGCATGCTCGGCATGAGCAGCAGATCGCAAACTGTCGCCAATCTAATCCGTGAAAAAGAATGTGTGCTCAACCTCCCGGCCAGCGATTTGACGCCTGCGATTGATCGGCTGACATTGCTTACCGGACGCAATCCCGTGCCGGAAACCAAAGCCCCGCTTGGTTATCGGTTCGAACCTGATAAGTTCGGCGTATCAGGACTGACGCCGCTGGCCCCACACACGGTACGGCCGCCTCGCGTCCAAGAATGCCCGATTCACCTCGAAGCGACACTCGTTCGGGTGCATCCGTTCGAAGAGCCCAGCTCATTAGTCGCGATGGAAGTGCGGATCGATAAAGTTCATATCGAAGACAGCCTGCTCATGGATGGGCATCCTCACTATGTGGATCCGGCAAAATGGAACCCGATGATCATGAATTTCTGCGAATATTTCGGACTGAGCGAACAGCGCCCGGCCTCCAGATTAGCTCCGGTGTTCCGACCTTAACAGGCGGAAAGCTCCGCAACGTTAGCGGCATCGGCACGATCAGCGGCTGCCCTTGCAGGCGTGCCTCGCCCTTTGATGGCTGTCGCTCCCGCTGTAATAGCTGCGCTGCATATCATTGTAACAAGCAGCAGCCACACATCTTTGTCCGTATGCGTACCGCCGAACTGCAGGTTCATGATGCCTCGAGCATCATGGGCACCATTTGATTATCCATACCATCGACTTTATTCAAATACTCAACTTGCGCATGCACTTTGTTCAATAAGCTTTGGGCGGTATTGGATGCCTGATCGGCCGGCAGCTTCAACTGCTGCAAGACCAATTGTGTCCCTTGAAACGCAGCATTTCGGTTCATCTCATTGGTGACATGCGTGACGATAGTTTGCATGATGCTCTTGGTCATTTGCGGATTGGATTCATTGAGCGTATACATCAGCTCTGCTGGCGTGCCGGGGGTCTGCAGCATTTGTCCGAATTTTTCCGGAATCGTCAAAATAAGATGAACATCACGCTGAACCAGCCGATCCGCGGCTTGCTGTTGATCCAGTTCCGTCATATCAAAAGGGAGAGCGCTCTCCAACTGCTTCGCGATGGCTTGCCCTGCAGCCCCATCTTGCTTCACGATGGCAACCTTGAGGCGATCGACACGATCCAGTACACCGTGATAGGTCGTCATCTATACCACACAGAAAATAATTTGCGCTATCAAAGCCACAACCACCGCAACGATCGTTTGCGGTTTTTTGACATACTTAAGTATTGTGATTTTCATTTGGTTCCCCATCTCCTTTTTGTCTTTATGTGTTCATTAGTACATAAGTTCTATATAACCTATAAGAAAAAATGAGTTAACACAATCATAAGTTAATTTGAACCTATATTCTTTCATTGCAGATTGCTCCTCTATAGATTAAAATGAACCTATATAAACATATGATCTTCCTACATCTTGGACAAGGAGACACGGCTATGAGCTCTATTCGTTACGCATTGCTTACATTGCTGGCCCGTGAACCGTTGAGCGGTTACGATATCAAATTGCAGATGAACGGCCGGTTGGGCCCTTTTTGGAAAGTTGGCAGCAATCAAGTTTATCCCGAATTGTCGAAAATGGAAGCAGAAGGCTTAGTGAAGCTGCAAGGTGTTGAGCAGCATACGTATCGCCCTGCGAAGAAATTGTACGAAATTACACAGCCCGGACGCGATGCGCTAGTTCAATGGACTTTGGAGTCGGGTGGCGTGGAAAATGTCCGCGATGACTTCTTATTAAAAACTTTTAACGCCTGGCTCGTTGAACCAGATCAAATGAAAGCGCAAGTCGAAGCTATCCGCGAACAACATGAGGGACGGTTGGCCGAATATTCGGCGAAAATTGCCGAGCTGACCTCCAGGATGGATCCGTCTAACCCCCGAGATCCGTTAGCCTCCACTTTATTCGTTGTAGAATTTGGTGTGCGTTATGAACAGCTTTATTTGGATTGGTGTGACCATGTATTAAAAAAACTTTAACAAAAGGCATATAGCCCGTGAACTTTCACTAGCTATATGCTTTTTTGTGTGGAAGGAAAAAGATTCAATTCGTAGAGGATGACATTTGTCCGAAATGGGAGTATCTTTCACTTAGAGAGATTCACACGGGACAGGGAGCGTGCGGCATGGTTTTTATGAAGAAATATGTAGACAAGCATTGGAAGCTGTTTCTGGTCGCGGTATTCTTCGTGACACTGGAGTCGGTCGCGGATTTGCTGCAGCCGACGATTATGTCTCACATTCTGGATTTTGGCGTCGCGGCGGGACGGCTCGATTACGTGCTGCGGCTCGGGGGGCTCATGCTGCTCGTGACGGCAGGCGGCGCGGTTGCTGCGTCGATGCGCAATATTTTTGCGAGCCGTGTATCCCAAAAATTCGGCACCGAGCTTCGCCGCGATTTGTTCCAAAAGATTCAATTGCTTGATTTTAGCAATATCGACCGCTTCGAACGGGCCTCATTAATTACCCGTTTGACCAACGATGTTACGCAGGTGCAGAACTTCGTCAACGGGCTGATGCGCATCTTTGTCAAAGCGCCGCTGCTCTGTATCGGCTCCCTCATCATGGCGGTACGGCTCAACCCGCAGCTCGCCGTCGTGCTGCTGATTGTCGTCCCGATCGTAGGCATACTTGTCGCCCTGAACTTGAAAATCGGCTTTTCCAGGTTCGTTCTCGTCCAGAAAGCACTCGACGGCGTCAACCGGGTCATTCGCGAATACTTGTCTGGCGTCCGAGTCGTCAAAGCATTCAATCGTTTCGACCACGAGACAGGCAAGTTTCAACAGTCGAACACGGACTACCAGAACCAATCAGTTCAAGTCACGCGAACGCTGTCCATCTTCAACCCGGCAATCCTCCTCACCGTAAACTTCGGGATCGCAGGCGTGCTGTGGCTCGGCGCCTGGCGGGTCAATCATCACCAGATGCAGGTCGGCCATATCGTCGCTTTCGTCAATTACATGACACAAATTTTGTTCGCACTCATGACGATTTCCATGGTTTTCAATATGTTCGTCCGGGCCAAAGCTTCCGCCAGCCGGATCGGCGAAGTGTTCGCCGAAGTCAATCGCATGTCCTGGGACGCCGGCCAACAGATGCCAACTGTGAAGCCGGCAGGCCGGATTGAATTTGACAATGTGTCATTTGCCTATGAAGGGGCAGCGGGAGATCCTGTGCTTAAAAATGTGACATTTACCTGCCTGTCTGGGGAAACCGTAGGCATCATCGGCTCCACCGGCTCCGGCAAAAGCACCTTGGTCGGGCTCGTTCCCCGGTTCTATGACACCGTCCAAGGAACTATAAAAGTCGACAGCGTCGATATCCGTTCGCTCGATCCCGCCCAGCTGCGCAGACGAATCGCCATCGTGCCGCAAAAAACGATTTTATTCAGCGGAACCATCGAAGAGAACCTGCGCTGGGGCAAAGATGACGCCAGCCGCGAGGAAATCGAGCTGGCTGCACGCATGGCGGAAGCGCACAGCTTCATCTCCGAATTTCCCGAAGGGTATGAAACGCGGCTCGGACAGCGGGGCATCAACTTATCCGGCGGCCAAAAGCAGCGGTTGTCCATCGCCCGAGCCCTCATTCGCAAACCTGACATTCTGATTCTCGATGACTGTACCAGCGCCGTGGACGTCGCGACTGAGGCGAATATCAAGGAGGCGCTGAAGCAATATGCCAGCGGTGTCACCTGCCTGATTATCGCCCAGCGGATCACTTCTGTCATGGATGCGGATAAAATTGTCGTCATGAATGAAGGCGAAATTGTCGGCGTCGGCACACATGAATCGTTGATGAGAAGCTGCCGGGTTTACGTGGAAATTTTCCAATCCCAGTTTGGAAAGGAGCTGCCGCTACATGCCGAAGCCGAATGAAAATAATAACCAGCCGCAAGCGCCTGCCCCGCCAATGCTGAGCGGCCCGATGGCCCGTGGAGGACGCGCGCCGGTCGTCAAACCGAAAAATTTTAAAGGCACGTTACGGCGCCTCTGGTCTTACTTGGGCCATGAACGGAAATGGCTGACCATTGTGTTCATCTTCATTTTGGCCGATTCCACCTTAACGCTTGCCGGTCCGTATTTGATCGGTGTTGCCATTGATGCAATGGCAGGCGGAACGGTTAATTATAGCGTGCTTAATGTGACGATGATCGCCCTGCTCAGCACCTATGTCGCTGATGGCGGCCTGACGTTCCTGCAAAGCTGGTTGATGGCCGGTCTTGCTCAACGCGTCGTCATGCGGCTGCGCCAGACGATGTTCGCCAAGCTGCAGAAGCTGCCCTTGGCTTTCTTCGATGGACGCTCGCACGGCGACATCATGAGCAGGCTGTCAAACGACATTGATAATGTCAGCAATTCAATCTCCCAATCGACGACGCAGCTGATGAGTGGATCGATTGCCATCATTGGCTCTTTCATCATGATGCTGATTTTGAGCCCAACACTGACACTCGCGAGTCTGATCACAGTTCCTCTTGTGTATTTGCTGGCAAAGACGATTACCAAGCGGACAAGTAAGCTGTTCAAAGATCAGCAGGCGCAGCTGGGGCGCTTGAATGGACATATCGAGGAGACGGTTTCCGGCCTCCTGGTCGTCAAAGCGTTCAATCGGGAGAATAAAGCTGTCGAGGAATTCAACACGGTCAATGAACGATTGTACGAGGTGGGATTGAAAGCACAAATCTGGTCCGGTTTCATGATGCCGCTGCTAGGCGTCATCAATAACCTTGGATTTGCCGCTGTTGCGATTGTGGGGGGTGTGCTGGCCGTGAAGGGCTCCATCACGGTCGGCGTGATCGCCAGCTTCTTGAGCTATTCCCGTCAATTCGTTCGTCCGCTTAACGATATTGCCAATACGTACAATATTCTTCAATCCGGCGTTGCTGGGGCGGAGCGCGCTTTCGAAGTGCTGGACGAAGCTGAGGAGCCGGAAGACGAGCCTGGTGCCGTGGAGCTGCGCAAGCCGCAGGGGCACGTGGTGTTTAAGGATGTCACCTTTGGCTACCGTGAGGACGTACCGATCTTGAAGCGTGTCAGCTTTGAAGTGCCGGCAGGCAGCAGTCTGGCCCTAGTCGGGCCAACGGGAGCTGGCAAGACGACGGTTGTCAATCTGGTCACACGGTTCTATGACACGACAAGCGGCACGATCGAGATCGATGGGCGTGATATCAAATCCTACACACGCGACAGCTTGCGCCGCTGCTTCGGCATCGTGCTGCAGGACACGTATTTGTTCACCGGTACGATCAAAGATAACATCAAATACGGCAGGCCGGAGGCGATCGACGCCGAAGTCGAAGCCGCTGCAAAAATGGCCAACGCTGACGCCTTCATTAACCGGCTGCCGTTGCGATACGACACGTTGCTGTCCGAGAACGGCGGCAATTTAAGCCAGGGACAGCGCCAGCTGCTCGCCATCGCGCGTGTGATCTTGGCCGATCCGTCCATCCTGATCCTGGATGAGGCGACAAGCAGCATCGACACGCGCACGGAGCTGCATATCCAGGAGGCGCTGCTGTCTATTATGAAGGGGCGCACCAACTTCATTATCGCCCACCGCCTGAACACGATCCGCGACGCCGATACGATCATGGTCGTGGACCATGGCGAGATTGCCGAGCAGGGCAATCATGCGGCTTTAATGCGGCGGGAGGGCACGTACTTCCGCATGTTTTCCAATCAGTTCAAGAACCTCGAGCCCGCGGCTGAGTAGCCGCTTTAGCGGCGCGGCCGGGGAGCAAAAGCCAAGAGAAGCCCATCGGAACTCTCGGAGTTCCGATAAGGCTTCTTTTGGCTTTTCCTGGGCGGGGCTGGCGGGCTGGCTGCTGCTGGAGTGGATTTTCGCGCTACAGCTCCTTCCGCAGACCCCGCCCAGCCCTGTAGCGCAACTTTTTCGCGCTACAGCTCCTTCCGCAGACCCCGCGCAGCCCTGCAGCGCAACTTTCACGCGCTACAGCTCCTTCCGCGGACCTCGCCACCCTGCAGTGCGGCTTCCTCTCGCGAGACCACACTGCCCGCCCCATGCCTACAATCAGCTACTCCTCATCCCCACCATAATGCGCAAACAACTGATCAATATGTTTAAAATACAAGTGCCCGTCTGGCCACGCCTGGAAATGCAAATCCATCCGCGAGTCTTCCCAATTGACCGGCGTTCCGTGGGTGGTGAGCTTTTGCGTCGTAATCGGCTCCTCGATGACTTTTGGGAATTCTTGGTATCCAAAAAGTAAATTCTCATGCATTGCGATGATCTCGTATTTATCGCCCAAGAAAGCCCGTTCTTCCTGCAGCTGGTAATGATAATAGATGTAACTGCTCATCATCTCAGGCTTCAAATGAGCGACACGCCCGGCGCGCCGATCGACAGGAGCTT
>Ga0209566_100530_pt1 | contig 26037 bp, 19 predicted proteins | sample Araplavi_mTSA_r2_2_FD_184287 | JGI IMG/M metagenome (GOLD analysis project Ga0209566, IMG submission 184287) | Arabidopsis root microbial communities from North Carolina, USA - plate scrape CL_Cvi_mTSA_r2 (SPAdes) (version 2) | ecosystem: Host-associated > Plants > Roots > Endosphere | place...
GCCTCGTTCGAGCCGACCAGTGTGCTGAAGTTTCCGCCGACGGGCTTTTCGCTCAAGTGGTACCACAATATTTTGGAAGTGACGATGTTTGTCAAAACCTTTTACACCTCCATTGTTGTTTCCCTCGCGGGCAACGTGCTTGCGCTGCTGCTGGGGCTGCCCGCTGCCTATGCGCTGAGCCGCTTCTCCTTCAAGGGCAAGGACACGCTAAATGCAGTGTTTATTTCGCCGGTGCTGATTCCGGGCATTGTTCTCGGCTTCACCATGCTGAAATATTTAGTTTCGGCCTATCATTTGCCGATCTACTCGGCGCTTCTGTTCGGGCATACGGTGATCATGCTTCCTTTTATTATCCGAGTGATCGCCTCCAGCTTATCCAACTTTGATTTTGCCGTGGAGGAAGCGGCATTAAGTCTTGGCGCAGGCCGACTGGCCACCTTCTTCAAGGTGGTGCTGCCGAATATTAAGTCGGGCATTATCGCTGCGGTGCTGATCGCGTTTCTGGAATCATTCAATAATGTGGACATTTCGGTATTTATGACCGGACCAGGTGTAAGCACGCTGCCGATTCAAATGCTAACCTACGTGGAGAATCATTTCGATCCGACCATCGCTGCAATTTCCGTGCTGCTTATGGTGTTTACGGCTGCTGTGATGTTTTTGATCGAACGGCTCATGGGTCTGTCATATTTTACCAAACGATAATGGAGGCTTTCATCCATGGCATTGCTAACATTGGAAAACGTGTCGGTCGCCTACGATCAACAATATATATTAAAAGATTTTAACCTGAACGTGGACAAAGGAAGTCTCATTTCGCTGCTGGGGCCAAGCGGCTGCGGCAAGACGACGACGCTGCGATTGATCGCGGGCTTCCTGGAAGCGCAGCAGGGGCGGTTTATGCTGAATGGCAAGGATTATACGCGGGTGCCGGTGAACAAACGCAACTTCGGGTTCGTCTTTCAGAGCTATGCGCTGTTCCCTCACTTGAATGTGTTCGACAACGTGGCTTTCGGACTTCGCCTGCGCAAGGTGAGCGGAGCCGAGCTGGAGCGCCGGGTCAGCCGCATCCTGGAGACGGTCAGCCTGTCCGGCTTCGAGAAGCGCTTTCCGAAGGAGCTGTCCGGTGGACAGCGACAACGGGTGGCGATCGCACGGGCGCTCGTCATCGAGCCCGACCTGCTGCTGTTTGATGAGCCGCTCAGCAATCTGGACGCGAATTTGCGCGTGAACATGCGGGTGGAGATTCGCCGCATCCAGCAAGAGCTGGGCATCACTACGGTCTATGTGTCCCATGATCAGGAGGAATGCTTCTCAATATCGGACCAGGTGGCCATCATGAATAAAGGGGTTATCGAGCAGCTGGACAAGCCTTCCGTTGCGTTCAAGTATCCGCGGACTGAATTTGTTGCGCGCTTTATCGGGTTTACCAACTTTATCACGTTCGAAAGCCGGGAGGAAGGCGCCAATAGCGAAGTCATCCGGCTTCGGACGAAGGACTATACATTCTTGTCGCAGAACGCGCCAGGTCAGGTCAAGTCCAAAGGGATGAAAGGGGCCATCCGCCCTGATGACGTGCTCATGGGCACGGATCAGGAGCTGGCGGCGGAAGCCAATCAGCTGAGCGGCCGCGTGAAGGTCAGCACCTACCTTGGACGAAGCTATCAGTATGTGGTAGAGACGCCTCTGGGCGATTTCACCGTGAATAAAGAAATGGAGCTCCCTTATGCCAGCGGACAAACGGTTCGCCTGGTGCTGCCGAGCGAGAAGCTGGTATTGGTGGAGTAGCGCAAGCGGGAGGAACGACAGCATGAAAGTCGATTTGCTTATTGAGAATGTTCATATCTTTAACAGCTATTTTAAAAAATTCATCTCTGGCCATGCAGCGGTTCTGGACGGAAGATTTCTCTACATCGGTCCCAAAGGGGCCGAAAGTTTCGATGCGGCCGAGCGGCTGGACGGCCAAGGACGTTACATGATCCCCGGGTTGATTGATATTCATCTGCATATCGAGAGCACGATGGTCACTCCACAGGCGTTCTCTAACGGCTTAATTCGGAATGGCGTGACCACCATTGTTCCCGAGCCTCACGAGATGGCGAACGTCTTTGGCCTGGAGGGCATCAAGGAAATGATTGCTGCCAGCAAGGAGTGCGTGGCCGACATGTTCTACGCGCTGCCAAGCTCGGTACCGGCAACCTCCATGGAAACGACGGGCGGTGCGATCGAGATCGAGGATATGGACGAGCTGCTGCGTACGGAGCGCATTATTTGCCTGGGCGAGATTATGAACTATGTGGACGTCATCACCGATCCTGACTGCAAGACGAACCGGATCTTGAACCATATGCGCCAGCATCACCCGCAGCTGATCATTGAGGGGCATTGTCCGAAGCTGCTGGATCTGGACCTGCACCGGGTTATCTACAGCGGGGTGGATTCGGATCATACGCATCAGACGGTCGAAGGCATGGAAGCGCGGATTGCCGCCGGGATGTTTCTGGAAATTCAGGAAAAGTCGATGACCGATGAAGTCATGAAGTATTTGATCAGTCAGGATGTAGCGGAGCATTTCTGCTTTGTGACGGACGACGTCATGCCGGATTCCTTCGAGCGCCGAGGGCATTTGAACCAAATTGTGCGCAAGGCGGTGGAGATGGGCATGGATCCGGTTAAAGCCATCTATGCCGCTACCTTCACACCGGCCCGCCGGATGAGAATGTATGATCGCGGAGCCATCGCTCCCGGCAAAATCGCTGACTTCGTGCTGGTGTCGGATTTGGAGAAGCTAACGATTGAGCATGTATACAAGAATGGAAAAGGCGTCTACTCCGCAGGCGAGTCGTACGCTGCTGCAAGCTCGTCCTACACGTTCCCGTCGCATTTTTACAGCAGCGTGAAGCTTGATGAGCTGGAGGCGGAGGCTTTTGACGTCCAGGTCGAGGCTGAAGACGGAACCCACAAGTGCCGTGTGATGATGGTGAAGAACGGCTCGACGTTTACCGAGGAGCATATCGGGGAAGCGGAGATCAAGAACGGACGGCTCCAATGGCAGGAGAGCGGCTTCGGACTGATCGCCACCTTCGAGCGTTACGGCAAAGGCGGCAGCCGGGGCTATGGTCTGATCGGCGGCGATACGATTCAGCGCGGTGCCATTGCGACGACCTATTCGCATGATAACCATAATCTGCTTGTCGTAGGGCATGATCCGGCGGATATGCAGCTTGCAGCCAATCTGGTCATTCGGAATCAAGGGGGCTTTGCCGTCGTGCACGAGGGGCAGGTTTTGGCGAATCTCCAGCTTCCGGTAGGCGGAATCCTGACGGAAGCGCCGCTGGAGCAAGCCGCAGAAGAAGTGCAGCGTCTGACCGATGCGATGAGGTCGCTGGGCTACAATCATTATAATCCGATTATGTCCATCAGCACCCATTCCCTGCCGGTCAGCCCGGCGCTCAAGATCACGGACTTCGGCTTGATTGATGTCAATAAGGGAAAGGTCGTCAGCTTGCTGGCTTAGCATCATGAAGCTATGGCTGAAGCGAGGAACTAGAATGAAGATTATAGTCATTGGCAGTGCCAATATGGATATGGTGATGCAGACGGATCGGATGCCGAGCATCGGCGAGACGATACATGGGGGCGGATTTTTCCTGTCCCCTGGCGGAAAAGGAGCCAATCAAGCTGTGGCTTGCGCCAAGATGGGCGCGCAGACATGGATGATGGCTAAAGTAGGGGACGATATTTTCGGCCGCTCACTGATGGACAGCCTCTCAGGATTCGGTGTCCATACGGATTACATGACGGCTGAACCGAAGGTGACGACGGGGGTTGCTGCGATCACGGTATGCGAGGGCAATAATTGTATCATTTTGGATAGCGGTGCTAACGCAAAGGTTACCCCCGATTATATTGCCGGGTACAAGGAAGAGCTGCTTTCTGCCGCTGCGATTATGCTGCAGCTGGAAATTCCGATGGAGTCCGTTATTGCGGCTATCGAGCTGGTGAAAGGGAAAGTCCCCATTTTTCTCAATCCGGCTCCTGCCGTTCCGATCGATGAGGCGATTTTGCAGGGAGTGGACTATTTTACCCCTAATGAAATCGAATGCCGGCTATATACCGGTGTAGATATTCAAACGAGGGATGATGCTTTTGCTGCATTAACGATTTTACGGGCCAAAGGTATTCGCTACCCGCTTATTACGCTTGGCGAGAAGGGCGTCGTCTACTATAACGGACGCGATATCGTATATAAGGAAGGAAGAAAAGTCCAGGCAGTCGATACCACAGCTGCAGGGGATACATTCTCCGGTGCGCTGGCGGCGATGATCACTTCGGGCAAAAGTATGGATGAGGCTGTGGACGTTGCCCAGCTGGCCGCCTCCATCACTGTTACCCGGCTTGGTGCGCAAAGCGCGATTCCTTCTTTTTCTGAAATAGATACATAAAGATGGGGAAAAGCTCCCTTAGGCTCACCAGGAGTTTGACCCCCCGTTTATAGGACGGGGTTTTTAAGGAGACAGTCGTCGATAATTAATCGATGACTGTTTTTTTAGGTTTCGTTGGAATGAATTGACTCGATGGGGGCATGATCAGTGAGCGTTTCCAATGGCTTGTGTTGATTCCTGCAAGAGTAACCGTCCCCATACTTTTGCATAAAAATGCAAATGATCTTTCATTTTGCTAAGTGGCTTCATGGTATATAATTGAAGTATTCAAACATTAGAAGGCGGCCAATACAACTATGCTAAATTCGTTCTTCTCAAAGATTTATCATGCGATTACTGGATCTAAGGGTAACGTTAATAATCTGCCTGGCGATCTTATAGGCCAAGAGGAAGAAGCTATGTTGATGGCCAGAATCAATATGGAGGAATTTGAGGTATTTCTTCGTATTATCTCTTCTTTATTCGAGGAGAGTATAAGCGAGCAAGATATTAGGAGTGCCGTTGATTCAATCCAGGGTTTGAATATCAATGAATTTACTTCGCGAACTTTTAAACTAAATTATAATTGTGAATCTGTAGGAATAACGATAGATATCGTCATTGAGCAGTCGAAGATTGCGGCAGTATACTTTTTAACAGACGAGAAGGTAGCGTATCTCATACAGGAAGTAATAGCGATGTTTCATTTACCCTTTGTCAGGAAGGCTGCTATAACAGAGCCGCTTTCTATATTGAATCCGAGCTAATAGATTATTATCTCATGAAAAGTCGCCTAACTGGCGGCTTTTTTTGTATCATCTAGACCTGCGGGCAGGTTACTTGAAGTAGGTGATGACTATGAAATATTCGCAGACTGTTCACTTATGTGGGGGGGGCTACTTTTCCTATAATAAACAGGAGCGAACAGAAAGGGGTATGGAAAATGCCGACAACGAAGAAGGAAGAATTTTATTTGGGGTTCATGATGTACTTGGGAATGGTCGTATGCATGACATTTTATAATCTGTTTACACATGGCTTGATTGGCACAATAACCTGTATACTTGTTCAACTCATCCTGGTGTTTATGATTGCTTTTGGATTGGAATTATTTATTGTTGGGCCAGTCGCAAAGAAAATGGCTTCCGCATTGCCGTATGACAAATCGAACAAAGGATTAGCGATCCTATCGCTTGCATTTTGTATGGTGAGTGGAATGGTACTTTGCATGTCTCTTTATGGATTAATGAATGCTTACGTTTCTGACAGTTTGGTTGGCCAGTCATTACTTGAAAGTTACTTTTCACTAGTAGTTAAAAATTTTATTTTTGCATTCCCTCTGCAGCTCCTCATTGTGGGACCGCTTGTTCGGTATCTATTTACTCATTTTGTTCAACAAAGAATACGGGTTCTTTAGGGTGAAAAAAGGAACTGTCCCTCAGTCATCAAAGATGATGACTGAGGGATAGCCCTTTTTTTGGCATCATTTACTGTGCCTCAACGTAGGCGGAAACTTTGGCCTGTCCGTTGCTAGTTACGGCATTGTTCCAAGTCATGGATGTTCCGGGAGCGACGACAGCCGATACATAACCCATATCATCGTTGCCGGACGTACCGTCGGAATCGTAAACGTGAATTTCAACGTTCGTGCTGGACGGTTTGGCTACGAACACGGTATTATAGCTCTCCGAGAAATTCGCGCCGAATTCGGCGTCATTTGCACCAAATACGATATTGTAATTCTGGTTCAAAGGAGCGTCATTTTTCTTCCAAAATCTGGCGTCTGTCTGACCATTGCCGTTCACGTACGCTTTGATGTACATGTCGCTGCCGCCTCCGAACGGATCGCGATTCGCCAGGCTTTGTGCGTTGACGAGTACAATTTTATGTGAATAGTACGGGTTGTACACATAGCTGTGCGACGTATTGGTAGGGAAATCGGCAGTGCCTGTAGGATCGTAAATAATGCCGTCGCCGCCTGGAGCGCTCGTGCCGTCGTAGGCGTGGACGCCGTGTCCGCCGCTGGGGCTCTGTCCGTTAGCTTGGCAGAACACCATAGGATGGCTGCCGTTGAACAGAACGCCGCCGTCTACATTGTCCGAACCTGAGGTGATTTTCGGATCGTTCGTATAGTCGTACCATTGGTTGTGCGCCATCGTTTCCATCAACTGGAAGGTGCCGTAGGTAGAGCCATCTTTGCGGATGACGAGGAACAGACCCTCGAGATCGTTCTCATGAGCGTCCAAGGGTCTTGTGTAAGCATCATCCCTGGCATGGAACAAGTCATACTGACGTCACATCCTGATAAATCTGAGGAGCCCAATGTGCGGCCAAATCGGAGTAGCTTACAGCAGCATGCGTTGTGCCCGAACCGCTGAACAGGGATAGTGCCAGTGCCGGTAGGGTTAAGAGCATTGCCATCTTGCTTTTTAACAAATCATTCTCCTCCACTCTCTCATACGATTTTATGAAGCTGTCTGACATCTAAACGTATAGACTTGCTTGTCTCCAATGGCAATCCCTGGGATTTTAAGGTTATGTATCGTTTATTTGATGAACTTGTAAATGAAGAAACGAATACAACCTATTGACCAAGGTGGTAACATATGTTTATCTAATCCGATGGGGCGTGAACAGGGTTCATCAGGCGAATATGCCTCGTCATCCAATCTTGTAGTACAATGATTATATCAAATTCGCAGATAGACTCATCAGGAGGATTATGGCGGTTCAAGGGTATGTGCATGCATGGGAGCATTATCAAGACGAGCTGGCGTTGCTGGATCGAAAGCTGGAGCTGCTCTATAAACGTCGTCAGAAGCTGACGCCGGATCCGCAGACGGACTCGTTTCGCGGGATGTTCGTGTCCGAAGACGAGTTCATTCGGTTGATTGGGATGCTAGACAGGCTGGAAGCGCCGGATGAAGAGGAACTTGATCTGCTGGCGGCGATTCAGGAGGCTGCTGCTTCGATTGAGGAGCGGCTTGCGCAGAGTAAACAAGAGGGTGTATTCATTCCGTTAAGCTACCTGACATCGGTGTTCGGACTGAACGTGGTGGAGGAGCGCTTTGTGCTATTGGGGCTGGCTGTAGAGCTGGATCGCAAATATGAACGAATTTTTGGCTTTTTGCAGGACGATCTGACGAATAAAAGACCGAATGTCAGTCTGGCATTGCAGATTGCTTGCAGCCAGCCGGAGGAAATGCGCGCAGCGCGAACGACATTTATGGCGCCATCCGGCAGAATGGCCCGCTATTTGCTCGCGCAGGAAGAATCGAGCGAGCAATCGCTGCTTTCCAAACCGCTGACGCTCGATAAACGGATCGTTACCTTCTTGCTGGATTCCGGCGAAATGGATCCCAAGCTCAAACCGATGGCCGAGATGGCGTATCCGGATGAAGAGCTTCCTGAGCTGCTCGTTCAGCAGGATTTTCAAATCAAACTGCAAAGCTTCATTCGCGACGCACTGGGGGAACCGGCAGTGCAGCGCAAGCGGCTTGCTTTTCATCTGTGGGGCAACGCTGGCGCAGGCAAGAAGCTGCAGGTAAAGCACTTATGCCGCCACTTCGGCAAGCCGGTGCTATTCGTCGATCTGGCGAATGTGCTGCTGTATGCGGCGGCCCAGTTTGAAGAGCAGCTGGGCGTGCTCATTCGCGAAGCGATTCTGCACCAGTCGGTGCTGGTATTCACACGGCTGGAGGCGCTCTATCCGGAGGAGCCGGATTTGCTCGCGCAGCAGCGGCTGGGGCAGTTCCATGACCTGCTTGACGGCTACGGCGGCATGGTCTTCTTGCTGGCAGGGCGCTTCAATCGGCTGACCTGGAAGCCCAAAGAGCGGATCCTGCTGGAGCATGAGCTGCAGGTGCCGGATGAGGGCGAGCGTACGCGCATTTGGGCGGCTTTCGCGGATGAGCTCGAGATGACCGCGGACGTGGACTGGCGCGTCATGAGCGGCAAGTTCCGCTTTACGGCCGGGCAAATCCGCCGTGCGCTGACGCTCGCGCGCGGGTACTCCGCCTGGCAGCGTGAGCCCCGTGCGGCGGCTGCACAGTCGGAGATGCTGCGCAGCGATGCGCTCTACAAGGCGTGCCACCAGCAGGTGCAGCACAATCTGGAGCGCAAGGCTTCACGCATCGAGCCCCGCTACAGGTGGGAGGATATCATCCTCCCGCCGGAGCAGAAGGATCAGCTGCGCAACGCGTGCAATCAAGTCAAATACCGAGGCGTCGTCTACAGCGACTGGGGCTTTGAGAAAAAGCTGGCCTACGGCAAGGGGCTGAGCATGCTGTTTGCAGGGCCGCCGGGCACGGGCAAAACGATGTCCGCCCAGGTCGTAGCCGGCGATCTTCAGCTGGAGCTGTACAAGGTCGATCTGTCGCAGGTCATCAGCAAATATATTGGTGAGACGGAGAAGAACTTGCACGAAATTTTTACAGAGGCACAGATGAGCAATGCCGTGCTGTTTTTTGACGAAACGGACGCGTTGTTCGGCAAGCGTTCCGAGGTCAAGGATTCACACGATAAGTATGCGAATATCGAGACCGCCTATCTGCTGCAAAAGATGGAGGAGTATCAGGGCATCACCGTTCTGGCGACGAACCTGCTGAACAATATCGATGAAGCCTTTTTACGTCGTATCAATTACGTGATTAAATTTCCCTTTCCTGACAGTGACTACCGGGAGAAAATCTGGCAGTCCATGTTTCCTTCGGCTGCACCGCTCAGTGACGATGTGGACTTCAAGTATTTGGCGCAGCGCTACGAAATTGCCGGGGGCAATATTAAAAACGTCGTGCTTTCCTCCGCTTTTCTGGCGGCGGAAGCGGGCGAGCCGATCCGCATGCAGCACATTGTGAAATCGATTCGTCACGAGCTTCAGAAGTCTGGCAAAATCTTGGCTCGCCAAGAGTGGGAAGATTATTAAATATGACAAGTCCAGCGCAATTGCGCTGGACTTTTCTTAAGATTAGCCAAAAAAGTCCAATAGGCTATAGTCATCTAAGCATTTTGCAATTATAATAGGAAAAGAAACAAAATGTGACAAATTTCTTCGGTTTCAGCATACATATTTAGGCATTATGAGTCAGGAAGTGATTCCTATTGGCGATTATTCGGTAATTGCTGATGTAAGCGCATCGTTAGTCAAGCTGCTTAGAGAAAATATGACCCCAGATCCCATTCCTCAACCAGAGATGATTGGACTTGCATCGCCCGTCGATAAGGGAGATTTCTACTTATCTCTATTTTTGTACAACGTCCGTGAAAGTGGTGACAACCGCCAAACCCACATGATTGCCAGAGGAACGACACAGATCCAATATCCGCCGATGGCTGTCGATCTCAGTTACTTGCTGACGGTGCAATCGCCGGCAGAGCTTCAGTCTCGAGCTTTGGACGAACACCGAATTCTTGGCAGAGCGATGCAAGTGCTCTACGATAATTCGATTCTTAGAGGATCGATGGCCTTGGGCACATTAGCGGAGCGCGACGAAGAGGTGCGCATCGTCATGGAGCCCCTCAAGGGCGAAAGCCTGCTGAGCATGTGGAATTTTGCAGATACCCCCTACAGACTTTCCGTTAGCTACACAGTCGGACCTGTGAATATTGATTCGACTCGCATCAAAACGACCAAAAGAGTGTCGGAAACCGACTTCAGTATCCAAGGCTAGGAGGCTTGCGCGTTGTGGATAACATTCGTGTATCCCATTTAAAAACCCGCGTATCGCTGGTAGTATGCGTGATAGACGCCATAACGGCGGGAGCGCCGCTTGGAAATTCGACGACGGTTCACTTGGAAGGCGCCCGTTCCCAAGCTATACGCAAAGCGAACGGTTCCTATATATTTAACGATCTCGTGCCTGGCGAATATCGCTTAAGTGTAAGGAACGAGAATTATTTGGATGAACAAAGGCTCGTCACTGTCGAAACCGGCAACAAGATGGTGTTTGTTCAAATGAATCCGCTGCCCGCTTATCCGTTTTCTCCGGGGGCAGGGTTGATTCGATTTATGCTGCGCGATGCGGCAGGTGCTCCATTACAAGAGGCCAAGCTTACGGCCGTCATTACCAGTGAAGAATGCACCAGAGCGCGGGTGATGATGGAACAAGCGGATAAAGGAACCGATGAAGTGCTGCTTGGTTCTTTTACAGGAATTGTCACTGTAGGTGATAGTTACTTGCTTCGAGGAAGAGGCGCCAAAGCTGCAGACGAGCTGATTCGAATTGCGGACGTACAAGAGTATCAGAAGCGCTTCCGTCTGGGGCAAAAACTGGCCAAGTCGTTCGGTCGTGGCTCGCTGCTGCTGCCTGTACAGGAAAGTCGCGTGACGGAGCGCGGTGAAGCTGTTCTTGCTTTTCGTGGGGCTCGCGTGCCGGCCTTTCAGGTTGATCTGGCGATTACGTACGGTCAAGGTCAAAGGCATGAAATGAAAGACATTACCGTTACAGAAGGTACAGTTACGAATCTCGGCGTCATCCGGCTTGCCTGAACCAAATTAGTAGAATGGACACGTCCATCTTCTATACAAAAATGATAAGCAGAAAGGAGAGAACTGGTTTTATGTCTTTGGCTGATGTTGAGCCATCTGACGGAACTGGGGAACAATGGCTGACTATTTATCACCTGGAGTCTATGTGGAAGAGTTTGATAGCGGTGCCCAACCGCTTGAAGGAGCAAGCACAAGTACAGCCGGGTTTATAGGTCTTGCGCAAAGAGGGGAAATTGAAGGTGTCCCGCAGCTGGTTACAAGCGTGGCGGATTTCCACCGTTTATTCGGCAGCTATTTGTCCGAGAACGAGTTTGGCGAGTACCGGTTTCTTTCGTATGCAGTTGAGCATTTCTTCTTAAACGGAGGAGCACGCTGCTACGTCATGCGTGTAGCGCCGACTGACGCTAAAGTGGCTACGAATAAATCTGAGAGCAACAAAGAATCTGCTATTCTAAGCATTGCTTCCAAAAATCCGGGAACTTGGGGGAACCAGGTTCGCATCGTGGTTGTTCCGGCTAGCAAAGCCAAAACACAAATCTACGAAGTGATCAGCGAGAGCAAATTCCGCGTGAAAAATAACGCCGGCTTCAACGTAGGCGACATCGTCGCTTTCGAAGCAGCAGGTCAAAAGCAATACAGCAAGGTTGTTGCTTCACAAGATAACATCATCGAGCTGGCTGAAGAGCTGGAAGGCGATGTTGTCGATGCAGGCTTGCTGCCTTCCAAAGTGCTGACAACTTGCGAATTCACATTGCATGTGTTCTATGGCGACGAAGCGGAAACGTATGAAAGAGTTTCCTTGAACATCTCCGCTGCCAACCATGTAGAGAAAATCGTTTCTCGTTCCAACATCGTTACGGTGAAAGATTTGACTGGTGGCGCTGATCTTGGATCTATCGCGCCATTTGAAGTGCTGTCCGGCGAGAACGAGTCTGTAGGTAAATTCCAGTTCGCGCTGTCAGGCGGAAGCAACGGTTCCATCGGCAACGTAACCCCTGACATTTTCATGGGTGTGGATCGCGGTCCAGGCAAACGGACAGGCATCCAGTCCTTCATCGATAACGATGTGGTTAGCATTATGGCGATTCCGGGCGTAACGGAGCCGACAGTTCAACTTTCGCTAGTGGCTCATTGTGAAAACTTGGGCAGCCGTTTTGCTGTGCTGGATATCCCGCGTGAAAAAACAAAAGTGGCTGACGTGATGACACACCGCAACATTTTTGACAGCAGCTATGCAGCGATGTACAATCCTTGGCTGCAAGTGTTCGATCCATTAGATAAACGTAACATTTACATACCGCCATCAGGCTCAGTCATTGGTATTTATGCCCGTTCCGACCAATCCCGTGGCGTTCAAAAGGCTCCTGCCAATGAAGTCGTTCGCGGTGCTGTCGGACTGGATTGCCAGTACAACAAAGGCGAGCAAGACATCTTGAACCCGCAAGGCGTGAACTTGATCCGTGCATTCGCCGGCCAAGGTATTCGCGTATGGGGCGCTCGCACCACGTCGTCCAACGGATTGTGGAAATATGTGAACGTTAGACGTTTGTTCATCTTCTTGGAGGAATCCATCAAAAACGGCACAAACTGGGTTGTCTTCGAACCGAATGACGAACAGCTGTGGGCTCGTGTGCAGCGGACGATCGATGCGTTCTTGACGCGTGTTTGGAGAGACGGCGCTTTAATGGGCGGCAGTCCTTCGGAAGCGTTCTACATTAACATCGGACGCTCTACAATGACGCAGGACGACATTGACAACGGCCGTTTGATCTGTGTGATCGGAGTTTCACCGGTTAAACCTGCCGAGTTTGTGATCTTCCGCATTACTCAGAAAACAAGAGAAGAATAGTTGAAGCATTCATAGATTGACCTATGAGGAAAGGGGTATAAAATGGCTGGCGAACGTAGGGATCCTTACCGCAATTTTAGATTTAGAGTTGAAGTAGAAGGAATTCAGCAAGCTGGATTCAGCGATGTATCCGGATTTGATGCGTCTTTATCGGTAATCGAGTACCGTGAAGGAAATGAAACGATCACGCCTCGTAAGCTTCCTGGTCTTGCGAAATACGGCAATATCTCATTGAAGTGGGGGGTTACAGACTCCATGGATATGTACAACTGGATGAACGAGTCGATCCAAGGGAAAGTTTCCCGTAAAACGGTCACGATCATCGCGATCAACGAAGAAGGCTCAGACGTTGCGACATGGCAAGTGATCGAAGCATGGCCGATGAAATACTCAGCGCCAAGCTTCAAAGGTACAGGTAACGAGATTGCCATCGAGAGCCTGGATCTTGCTCATGAGGGCATGACACGCACGAAGTAATAGGGATAGAGAGCTGATGCCGGAGCAATGGCCGCATTGTAACCGGCTCAGCCTTATTATCACAGGGAGGTAAACCGCATGGCTTTCAAAACAGAATATGAATTCGAGCTTCCTAGAGGATATGTGGACGAGAACGGTAACCTTCACAAAAGAGGCGTTATGCGTTTGGCCACTGCAGCGGACGAGATTTTACCTATGCGCGACCAGCGTGTTCAGCAAAACCCCGGCTATTTAACGATTATTTTGCTGACTCGCGTCATTACAACCTTAGGGGATTTGCGTGCGATTGATACACGCGTCGTTGAGAAGTTTTTCACAGCTGATCTCGCATTTTTGCAAAATTTTTATCGTCAAATCAACGAGATGGAAGTGCCACGGGTGCATACGAGCTGCCCGAAATGTGAGCATGAATTCGCTGTGGACGTGTCTTTTTTGGACGAGATGGCGTAACGGGCTATCCCATTGACAAGATCTATGAAGAGGTAGGCTTCATCGCTTACTATTTTCACTGGCCGCATGATGAAATTATGTCGATGGAACACCGTGAACGCCGTAAATGGTGCGAGGAAATATCCCGTATCAACCGTAATTTGAATGAAGAAGGCAAGAAACAGCCTGACAATCCGTTTGATGTGTTTCGGTAAGAGGTGAGCAAGCGATGAAAATATCCAAATCGCATCAGGTAGGCGGGGCTTTTCGCTTTTTGGTCGAGCTTGATGGATTAATTGTTGGCGGCTTTTCCGAGGTGTCCGGCATGAAATCGGAGATCGAAGTGAAGCCATTCTGGGAAGGCGGCCTAAATACGCACCCGCACTACATGATTCAACATACGAAATATCCGAATATTATGTTAAAAAGAGGTATCACGAATTCCAGCGAGCTATGGGACTGGTATAGCAGTGCCGTACAGGGCAAAATTAAACGGAAAAACGGCTCGATTCTTTTGCATAATACCGAAGGTAAAGAGATGTGCCGTTGGGAGTTTACCAACGCGTTTCCGGTAAAATGGAACGGCCCGGATCTGAATGCTGCGAGCAGTAATGTCGCCATTGAGTCTGTCGAGCTTGTGCACGAGGGCTTGAAGACGATATTCAAAAAATAATCAACATGCCACAACTCTGAAGGGGATTGTCTATGAAATCTCGACAAACGAATAACCCCCGAAGGAAAACCAGGCAAGGCACGCTCCGCTTACCAGCAGCCAAACCAAGCGCTGCAGCGGGGAAGTCGGCGCGCCAGGCGAAGCAGTTTGCAACAGGGATTTTAGGAAAATACGGATTTTCGCGCAACAATTATTTAGGTATGCTGGCGCTTATTTTTAAGCAAAAAGGTTTGCTAAGTGAGAAGGATATGGCTTCTTTTCTGGATGCAGATGAGCGATCCTGGGTGCTTCAGCTTCAACTGCAAATGGATAGTTTAACTCATGCGGAAGCAGCGCCGTTGATCACGAAAAACTATACGATTCAGCAGCTGCAGCAGATTATTACGAACAGCGGGTATAGCCTGCCAAAGCAAGAGCATGTGCAAGCAAGTCAAACGCAAGCTCGCGTGCAAGCAGGTCAAATACAAGAGCAAGTACAGGCAGGTCAAAGGCAAGAGCAAGTACAGGCAGGTCAAAGGCAAGAGCAAGTACAGGCAGGTCAAAGGCCAGAGCAAGTGCAGGTAGGTCAAAAGCAAGAGCAAGTCCAAGCAGGTCAAAGGCAAGAGCAAGTACAGGTAGGTCAAAGGCAAGAGCAAGTGCAGGCAGGTCAAAAGCAAGAGCAAGTCCAAGCAGGTCAAAGGCAAGAGCAAGTGCAGGCAGGTCAAAGGCCAGAGCAAGTGCAGGTAGGTCAAAGGCCAGAGCAAGTGCAGGCAGGTCCAAGGCCAGAGCAAGTGCAGGCAGTGGATAAGGTTCTTTTTTCTGTAATGGAGTCAAGAACTCCGCTTATTCGTGGAAACAGGAAGAACTATAACGTCGCCAATAAAGGAAGTTCACCGATTGTTCAGCGCTCGGTCAAACAGCTTGCAGCCTCTATCCGCATGCTAACCCATACGTATAGCAGCAAGGAAAGCCGGCCTAATGCCTCGGTGAATGGACTCTCATATAACCGATTTCGTAAGGGAATTCAAAGGAAATCATTGCAATTGCTGCACAAGGCCCCTGGTTCTCCCTCCCAAGGAGAGAGACATGCAGTTCAACCGCAGCAGCGTGTTTTACGAGCGGTATCCGAGCAGCAACCAAGCTTATTACAAACCGCCAGTTTTTATTTGGAAGAAATATCCCAAGGAATTATAAACTTAAACTCATCACATTCATTACATACAAAATATCGCAAATCGCCACTTGGCCATGAGAGTGCTGCTGATTTGCCGCTTCCAGATGAAAAGCTGGAAGCTCTTAGGCAGTACGCCTTGCTTGCCGAAAACACGATGGTGGAAAGCGGTGCCTTACAAACCGCTCGATTTATGAAGAGCTTGCTCTTGAAGCACGCTGAGCAACAGCAAGAGACTTCACCAGGAATGCCAGTTGGAGAGCCGAGACAAGGACGAATGTCCAGCATTTTGCAGCCGACAGCTATTCAGGCATCAAGCTTAACCTCACGTATGCCGGCTTCCATGAAAGCAACAGGCGTGCAAGCTTCTGGCAGCAATGAGGCTTGGTATACGAAGATGAGCTCGATGCCGATATGGCGTAAGCAAGCTGTGTCATCCGAGCCTGCTGAGCCGCAGAGATTAAATGCCGATGTGCTAGAGCAAGAAGCCGTTATATCTGTTATTCGGAAAATAGAGCAAGAACGAGAGGAAGCTATTGCAACTAATCGTTTGCAAGAGCAGGGTCAGCTTCAGCAGGCCGTTGAAAGACAACTGGTGCTTCAGAGAAATGAGGAACAGCTGCAAGAGCAACTGCAAGAGCAGATGCAAGAGCAGATGCAAGAGCAGATGCAGGAGCAACTGCAGAAACAGATGCAGGAACAGCTGCAGGAGCAGATGCAGGAACAACTGCAGAAACAGCTTAAGGAGCAATTGCAAGAACAACTGCAGGGGCAATTGCAGCAACACCAGCAAGAGCAGTTGCAAGAACAACTGCAGAAACAATCGCTGGGACGAGAGGTTCTGGGTGCTGAGCAAGTTGAGCCGAATGCCATTGCCATGCAGGCTCAGGTACAAGACCAAGTTCAGCAGAAGCTGCAAATGCAAGGGCCGTTTGTAGCCGATTCAGTAACATCACGAACTCCGATAGTTGGTCAGCAAGAGCCTGATCAACAGTCCTTGGAACAACAGCAAATGCGGGTACAAAATCAACCAGCGCAAAATTTACCATACAATCAGCCAAACATGCAAATTGAGCAGCAGCATACGGCTCCGGCCGGCAGCTTGCAGCAAAGCGATTTGGATGCTGTCGAGGGACTGGCAGCGCCAAGTCGAAGTCGAGCCAGAGAAGTGTCACAAGTACATCGAAAGCCGGCCAGCATACAAGATAGTCCAGACGCAGCTGACAAAATACAAAGTAATGCCACATGGCTTCAGCAGCTCGTGCAAGCACAAAGGCAGAGCTCTCCGGATGAGAGACAAAGTGGTGGCCCGATGCTGCGGCAACGGCTTGCAGCTCCCACACTGTCCATGATGCCAAACGTGCCTAGGGAGCCAGGGGCTGCAATATTGAGCAGTCATAACCCAGGTGGCAGCGGGGAACAAGTCCGTGTAAAGCGAACTGCAAGTTGGCCGCTTTTGCCACGAATCACAACGACGCTGAGTGAACCGGCGGGGACGCTAAATAAACAGTTGCAGCACAAACGGCAGCTACAAGCCGTCGAACATAAACGCAGTCTGAGTGAGCAAAACGGGGGGCACCCGTTAACAGGGATGGCGGGAACACCATCTATACTGGCGGCTATCGAGCATGCTGCCCGAGGGACGATTGTAAAAGATGAAAGTTCGATCCCTGTTGTTCAGCTAAAGCGAAGCCAGTCAGATCCGATTGTTGAGGAAGCAGTCCGACCTGTTGCGGAAGACAAGCAAGCGTCAGCAATTCAGGCAATCCGCTTACCTGTCGGTGACTGGGCAGTGGACATTGCCGCTAGAGCAGCTGGGGCTAGCATTCGAACGATGGAAGCCATGCAACCAGCGCCACTTTTACAGTCGAAACGGCTGAAAACCGATGAGCATCGAATATTCCGCAAGCCACTGCGCACTACAGAGGTTGGTGAAGCAGGAGCTGTGATTCAGAAGCATGCAGCAGCAGTGCCCGCTGAACAGATACGTTCGATAAGGCCTCAAGAAGCCGGGACGCAGTTGACGCTTGCTGCCAAGCTATCCGCGAAGGTTGCTCAAGACAGTGCGTCATTGACTGTTCTTAAGAATATGGCAAACCAGCCTGGCCATAGGGTGACAGACGTCGCTGATCAGGCGGTTGGCGTAAGGGTGAAACAAGCAGTCAATCTGAGCGAAAGCTTGGCTGGCGGCATAGTGAATGATCAAGCAAACGATATGCACCAGCAGCAGCCGCAGAGAAAGATCGGATACTCGCCTGTTGAAATTATTCGCAGATCGGGCGAAATTTCACAAGTCGAGCGCGTGAGAGCGCAGCAGGAGCAAATCCGCCGCAAGATGGATGTTGAAGCATGGGCGTCCGTCGCTTCGGCTTCCAGGGCGTTCAGGGCGGCTAATGTCCAAGCGCAGAGTGTCAGCCAGACAGAAAGCAGACTGGCCGGACAGACGCTGCCCCTCGTAAATCGAAGGTTGATGACCCTAGGGGAACAGCAGGAAAAGGATATACCGGTGCGTCAAACAGGCCGTGTTCAATTCGAACGGGAATCGGAGACTAGCGGAGGTCAGGCAATAACGCCGAAACCGGCATTAGTACCGATAACGCTAATATCACCCATAGCACCGACTGCGACAATCGAGTCACTGTCCCGAATTGTGAGCTCTTATCGCAGAGCGCAGGTTGAGCAGACGAGCCCGCTGATTCAACGGGCCCGAGGCGGAAAGCTCAGCCAACAAGGACTAATAACGAACGCTGCCGAGCCGTTCACGAGTCGCGCAGCGGGGCGGGGCATCATCCACGGCGCCCTGAGCAGCGCCGCCGGGCAATCGGCGCCGGGCAGCGTGGCGCCGAGATGGCGTGCGGCGCAAGCCGAGCATGTGCAGCGACGAGTCACCGTCACGGGCAGCGAGCGCGCGCCGTTTGGGACCAGCGATGGTTCGGGCACCGTGCCCGTGGAAGCCCCTGGCTTCCACGCGCCTGCAGCGGAGCGAACCATCCTGAGACGCACACCGCCCGCAGCCGGCGGCGTGCCGATCGCTCGCCAGCCCGCAGCCATGACACCGCGTGTCATGGCGCTGCTGGCGAGCAGCGCAGGAGCAGCGCACAGCGCTCCTGCTGCCATAGCAGCTGCGCAGGGCGCGCAGCTGCTGGGTCGAGGCGCCATGACGGCTCCGGCCGGCGCCCATCCCGTGATGCTGGAGCATAAGCAAGCTCCGGCTCCAGCACTCATATCAGCTCCGGCCGAAGGCCTAGCGCCGCCATCTATCGTTCATCCCCTGGCGAATACGCCGCTGGCGATGAACTGGCTACGCACCAGGGCGGACGCCGAGCAGCGGGAACCGCTAGCGCAGCCTGTCGAGCAGGCGCCTCCGGAGCTGACGAACGAGCAGGTGCAGCAGCTGATTAAGCAGCTTCCGCAGCTGGACATTGCCAAAATCGCCGATAAAGTGTTCCGCGAAATTGAGCGAAAGATGAAGTTCGAGCGTCAGCGCAGAGGACTCTAACTTTTGCAGCCTAACTAACAGCAGAAAGGACTGACACCGATGGCGCTCAAGAAAGCGATGATTATCGTTCACAAGGGAAGCAAAACAGAAAATGTGCAAGTGATGTTCAATCCGGGTGAGTATACCCTCGATACGAATAACAGCTATTCTTGGAAAACAGTGCCGGGTCTGTCCATGCCCATCGCGCAGTTCGTGAGCGGGGGGACCACGACGTTAACGATGGACCTTTTTTTCGATACGTACGAAAAAGGGACTGACGTGCGTCAGCTGACAACGAAAATCTCCGGTCTTCTGGATGTGGAGAAGGAAATTCACGCGCCGCCCTTGTGCCGCTTCGTTTGGGGATCCTTGGACTTCAAAGGCGTTGTGGTTGGGGTGCATCAACAGTTCACGATGTTTTTGGATACCGGCGTACCGGTCCGCGCTAAGCTGAAAGTGACGTTCAAGTCAACTCTCAGCAAAAAGGACCAGCTGAAGCAAATTCCGCGCCATTCCGCCGACCGGACGAAGCTGAAAATGCTGAATCAAGGGGAACAGCTGTGGATGCTCGCTGCCAACGAGTACGAGGATCCGACACTGTGGCGGGAAATCGCCAAAGCCAATAAAATTGACAACCCCAGGAAAGTCGCCACGGGACGCCGCATTTCGGTTCCGAGGCTGGATTAATCGCTATGGTCTTAGAACTGGATACAGCTTCATTTACCTATGACGACCTAGCCAAAAAATATAAAGATTTTTATGCCCCGTTCTATCTCATAACCGTAGATGGAGCGAAAATAGCGGATACGATTGCTATCGATCAACTGCGTGTAGAAACGTCCATTGACGGAACGGCCGACTCTTTTTCTTTGCGAATCGCCGATGCGTATGATATCACAAAAAACGATTTTCAATATTTGTCTACGTTTTCGTTAGGCAAAGCCATCGATATTAGCTTGGGTTATGTCGATAAATTTACCCCGGTATTTTCGGGACATATTACGTCTGTTGTTGTTGATTTCCCGGAAGACGGCGCTCCCGGACTCATCATTCGGGGGATGGACATCTCCTACTTAATGATGAAAGGAACCAAATCCCGTTCATGGAATAAAAAGAAATACAGCGACATTGTGGAAGAAATCGCCAAAACGTACGGTTTTAAAACGAATGTCGATGCCACAACAACCGTATTCGAATCCCTGTCGCAAAGCCAAATAAACGATTATCACTATATTCAAAACCTGGCAAATTTGGTTAACTATGACTTTTTTATTGTCGGTAAAAACTTGTACTTCCGCAAGCCGCTGACGGCGATGACCCCAGTGGTGACGCTGGAAATGGGCAAAACGATCCGCAGTTTAATGATCGACATGAATTTGGCCGAGCAGATCACAGGAGTCACTGTTCGTGCGTGGGATAATAAGGAACTGAAGGTCATTGAAGGCAAGTCGGCCACGATAGCCAAGCTGGGCTCTAACAGTAAGACGGGCAAAGACATTTTAGCTTCCAAAGGCGAATTTGTTGAGCACATGTATACCAATATAGCTTCCCAGGAAGAGGCGAAAAGCTATGCGAGCGCCATTCTGAATCGCAGGGCGATGAAGCTGATCAGCGGTACCGGAGAATGCATCGGCATCCCGGAAATTCGCGCAGGGCGCTACTTGAAACTCAGCGGCGTGGGGAAGGTCCATGACCAGCCTTATTATATTACAGGAGCCACGCACATCCTCGACGATGAAGGCTACACAACTCGTTTTCAACTGGGAGGGAATGCCGTCTAATGATGAAAACTCCCGATATTACGATCGGTGGAATGGCCGATTTTGCCAGTCAAAAAATAGGCGGCGTCATGGTCGCTGTCGTAACGAACAATAACGATCCTGATAAATTAGGGCGCGTCAAATTGAAGCTCCCGATGCAGGAAACGGAGACCGAGACCGATTGGGTTCGCATCGCCACGTTAATGGGCGGTAAAGAAATGGGCAGCTTGTTCATCCCTGAAGTCGGGGACGAGGTGCTTGTCGCATTTCATCTTGGTGAGCTGCGGATGCCGTTCGTGATCGGAATGCTGTGGAATCCGAAAAACAAGCCGCCAACACCCGCTGAGAAGAACGATTTGCGCATGATTAAATCACGCTCAGGCCACGAGCTTTCTTTTAATGATAAAAGCGGTGACGAAAGCATTACGATCAAGACGAAAAAAGGCCAAATCATCGAGCTCAAGGATAAAGATCAGAGCATTGCCATCGCTGATAACAGCGGGAACAACAAAATTGTGATCAAGGGCGGCTCGGCGAATGAAATTTCAATCGTCAGCCAAACAAGCAAGATTACGTTGAACGCCAAAGGCGAGGTCAGCATCGAAAGCACGAAGGAAATTAAAATCAAATCAACTCAAATTAATATCGAGGCTTCCGCAACGATGGCTTTGAAAGCAGGGGCGACGCTCGACCTGAAGTCGGACGGTATTATCAACATCAAGGGCAGTTTGGTGAAAATCAATTAGAAACAGGAACGAAAGGGCGTGACGAGGTGTCGGAAGCATTTTTGGGACGAGGCTGGAAATTCCCTATTCAAGTCGATCCGGCGACAGGGAGAATCCGCATGTCCGAGTATGAGGAAGACATCGCCGAAGCGATCCGCGTCATTTTGGGAACGACGCAAGGGGAACGGGTCATGCGCCCTGGATTCGGGTGCGACGTTCAGGGATTTAATTTTGAATTAACGGACGATACGACACTCCATTTGCTGCAAAGCAATATTCAAGAGGCGATCCGCAATTGGGAGCCGAGGGTTCATGAGGTCGATGTTAAAGCGATTCCGGATACGGATGACCCGGCCAGGGTCAGGATTCATATTTCGTATTTGGTGAGGACGACGAATAACTTATTTAATCAGGTGTATCCGTTCTATTTATTTGAAGGATCGAAGTGAAGAAAGGCTGGCTGCGTAAGCGATGACGATTCGTTCAGAGAGGAGGTGGAGTTGTGGAGCCTCCAAAAATTGATCCCAGAGAGCTGCCTGACCTCATTGCGCAAATGAAGGAAATGGTGCCGTATTACACCCCGGAATGGCGGTTTACACCGGATGATCCGGACCCGGGCTCAGCGCTTTTTCTCATGTTCGCGAACATGTTTCAAGATAACATTAAGCGATTGAACCGGGTGCCGACCAAGAACCTGATTTCCTTTCTCAATATGTTCGATGTAACGCTGCTTCCGGCCAGACCGGCCAGCGCGTACTTAACGTTTGTTTTGAATGAAGGCACGAAGGAATCCGTCTTTATTTCGGCGGGGACGCAAGTCGGAGCTGAAGCGGAAACAGACATGATTTTGTATGAAACGGCGCGCAGCGCGCTGCTTTCACCGGCTGTGCTCACCGGATTGTTTGTGACAAGCCGCAAGTGGGATCGTATCGTGCCGATCGCGGAATCCTTTCTTGAGGCAAGCCGGCATGGCCAGGCAGCGCCACAACCGCTTTTCCGTATACAGGACGGCGATAATGTGCAGGCGCACGCACTGTATTTGGAACACAGCTCTCTCTTCACGGTTCGCAATCCGGCGCTTATTGAAATCGAGTTTCGCAACAGCGCAAGACGGTTTGATGAGATCTCCATGGTGAGCCAGCTCGCCGACCCTGCGTTCACCGAATGGTTGTATGCGACAGCGGATGGCTGGAAAGCATTCGACCACGTCGAGGCGCAGGGGAATCGGATCGTTCTGCAGAAGCGCATGATCGCGGAAATCGTATGGGCAGAAGTCAACGGTATAGAAGGACGATGGATCCAATGCCGCTTAAAACCGGTCATGCCGAACCGCCCATCGCTGGCGGAGAGCCGACTGTCGCTGGATCAGATTTCGTTCAAAACGGATTATGTCGACACGCTGGAAACCGGCGGCATAACGCCGGAGCAAATGTTTTATAACGATATCGATGCCGATCCGACCGGATTTTATCCGTTTGGCGACCAATTTGCTTTGTATGGCGCCTTTTATATCGGAAGTCAGGAAGTTTTCTCTAAGTCCGACGGCGATATAACTGTAAGCTTCGGCCTGCAGGCGGTTGAAAACCGTTTTGGAGTGGAGCAAGTCGAACAGGTCGACTGGAAAATGGTGATGAAGAAATCCCAGTTCGATAAGCCGCCTGTCATCCATGTGACCGTCTTGCAGGTTGCCTGGGAATATTGGAACGGTACGACGTGGGTTCGGCTGGATGTCGACAAGCAGGCAGAGAGCTTGTTTTACTATCCGGACAGGCAAAAGGTGCACAAGGAGATCCAGTTCCGCTGTCCAAACGATCTTGCGGCAACCTATGTGAACGGAAATGAGAATCGCTGGATTCGGGCACGAATTTTGCATATTGAGAATGCGTACGCGCCGCAAGCAGTGTACCTGTCGCCTTGGATCGACGATGTCTCTTTGACTTACCAGTATGAGGATCGGCTCTACGAAGCAGATCGTTGTCTGACGCTGAATAATACGTTTTTTGAGGATCGGACTAGGGCCAGCCGTCAATTGGAGGGCGCTTTCGAGCCGTTTAAGCCGCTCCAAAGCAAGCATCCTGCTTTGTGGCTATCGTTTGACACGCCGCCGGTGAAAGGCCCGATCTCCATCTTCATATCGGTGAAGCAGCAGCGGTTTGCGGAAGCGGATATCCCGATGCTGGAGTGGGAATATTTACGTGCTGGCCTCGTACCAGGCAGTCCGTCCGAATGGACCCCTTTGCACGTGATCGACGAGACGAACGGCATGACGCAAAGTGGAACGGTCCAATTTGTGGGACCTGCCGATTTCGCGAGCGCCGCCTATTTCGGCCAGGAAGGCTACTGGATTCGCGCCGTCAATCGTGACGACAAGTATGAGGACCTCAGCGGCCGCATCCAAATTCCGACGGTTCATGGCATCTATCTGAACACGGTGCGTGTCCTCCAGCAGGAGACCATTACCGGTGAAGTGCCGGAGGTCAAAGGGCTTGAGGAACTTGAATATCAGCTGAGCAGACACGGCATCGTTGCTGAAGAAGTGTGGGTCGATGAGACGAATCATCTGACCGAAGAGGCGATTCTTGAGTACGAGCAAGCCGGGACGCCGCTTATGGATATTCGTCGGGATTCCGAAGGCCATATGCTGCAAGCATGGGTGCGTTGGACGCCTGTTCGCGATTTGACGGCATCGGGACCTAAGGACCGGCATTATATGATTGACCGTACTTTCGGGCGGATCCGCGTTGGTGACGGGGTGCATGGCATGCATCCGCCGAAGGGCGGCCTGGAGCAAATGAAGGTCAGCTATTCGGTAACCGCAGGACAAATCGGCAACGTCCCGGCTCGTCAAATCAATCAGATACAGGATTCCATTGCCTTTGTCGGTGAGGTTTATAATCCGGAGCCGGCATCAGGCGGGTGCCAGGCGGAGCGAATAGAGTCCGCCTTGGCGCGTGGTCCGGAGCTGCTCAAGCATCGCAATCGGGCCGTATCGGCCAAGGATTACGAGTGGCTGGCCCGGGAAGCGTACCCGAATACGGCGAAGGTGACTTGCATCGCGAACCGCAACGTGTACATGGAGAAGGAAGTCGGCGCGATGACGCTCGTCATTTTGCCGAAGGAAGGGAGAGCGGGCAGATCCTCATTCCCGGAATTGAAGAAACAGGTGGAGCGGTACATTATGGAACGTGCATCCAGCCTTGTTGCTTTTCCGGATCGCCTGCAAGTGATTGAACCGGTGTATATGGAAATATCCGTTTCCGCTGTCGTTGCCGTCGAGAGTATGGACGCCGTCGTCCAGACGGAAATCCAGGCGCTGGACAGGCTGAACCGATTCCTCGATCCGTTAACCGGCAATTTTGATCAAAAAGGCTGGTCGATCGGCCAGCAGATTCACCCGTCTGTGTTTTTTGCATTATTGAAATCGATAAGAGCCGTCAGTCACGTAGAGAAGCTGTACATGACCGTCTACAAAATCGAGGACGGAGAGCGGACGGAGCTCGATGTGAATCGCTTGCCTGCACTGCCGCATGGCATCATTGTGAGCGGTAAGCATCACGTGGTTGTGAACGTGCTGATGAATAAATAACGATAAGGAGGTGAGCACAAGTGCTGCCAATTCCGAATTTGGACGACCGTATGTTTGAACAGATGGTGCTGGAAGCCAGAAAGTCGATTCCGAAGCTGTATCCGGAATGGACTGACGAGAATGAGCATGATCCGGGCATTACGCTGCTGGAGCTGATGTCATGGATGACCGAGATGCAGCAGTATTACTTGAACCGGGTTACGGAGCGCAGTGAACGCAAGTTTTTGAAGCTGCTTGGCATTCGTCCGCGCGACGCGGTGTCTGCGGTTTGCGAGGCATCCTTCTCCGGCGTGCAGCAGCCGCTTGTGCTCCCTAAGGGAACGCCGCTGCAGGCGATGGAGCAGCGCTTCGAGACGCTGCAATCGGTGCAGCTCGTGCCTGGGGAGCTGGAGAAGGTGATCGTCCGCACGGAGACGGCTGCCGGCGATTTCACCTCCAATAACCATGCACACATTGCGTACTATGCGTTCGGTCCTGTGCCCCGCAAGGGCGCGCATCTGTATTTGGGCTTTGATCAGGCGCTGCCAGTTGAAACGGAAATATCGCTATATTTCAAAATGTTTGAACGCTATCCTGTGGCGATCGGCAAGTCCGATCCGACAGCTGTTCAACCTTCAGCCGGGATGATTGCCTCGGCGAAGGTGGGTTGGACGTTTGCCGGAGCGGGTCAGGAAGGACTGCGTGAAAGCTGGCTGCCGATTACGGAGGTCGACGATGGTACTGCGCATTTGTCGCAAAGCGGCGAGATCAAGCTGCGCGTTGCTTCCGAGATGAAGCCGATCGCTTTATATCCAGCGGATGACCGCAGCCGGTACTGGCTGTGCTGTACACTGGAGGAGGACGGTTATGAGCTGTCGCCGAAGATCGAAAGGATCAGCCTCAACGTCGTTCAGGCTGCCGAGCAGGAAACATTCAGCGAGGTGACGTCGTGGGCGAGCACCGGCGAGCCCAACCAGAGCTTCGAGGTGAGCTCGCACCTCGCCTACAACGGCCTGCACA
>Ga0209566_100537_pt1 | contig 25697 bp, 20 predicted proteins | sample Araplavi_mTSA_r2_2_FD_184287 | JGI IMG/M metagenome (GOLD analysis project Ga0209566, IMG submission 184287) | Arabidopsis root microbial communities from North Carolina, USA - plate scrape CL_Cvi_mTSA_r2 (SPAdes) (version 2) | ecosystem: Host-associated > Plants > Roots > Endosphere | place...
TTGCTGGAAGCGATGATGCTGCCGTCCGGGAACGATGCGGCGAGAACGGTCGCCGTTCAATTGGGACGTCAGGTGCGCGCCGATGCATCCTTGGATACGGAAGAAGCGATCCGCGTGTTCGTTCAATGCATGAATGATCGGGCAGAGGAGCTCGGCCTTCGCAACACGCACTTTATGAATCCGCATGGATTGCACGATGCGAACCATTATAGTTCAGCACATGACTTGGCTGTTATTGCGAAGGAAGCGATGAAGAGCAAAGTGTTCCGCACTATTGTAGGCCAAACTACTGCTGATGTGAAGCTCGTGTCCGCAGATATGGAGAAGATCATGAAGTCGTATACGAATCGGAACCGGTTGCTGCAACAGGAGAGCGAATATTATTATGAAGGATCGACAGGCATTAAGACAGGATTCACCGATGAAGCCGGATACTGTCTAGTCTCCGCTGCCGAGCGCAATGATCACCGAATGATTACAGTTGTTCTGCATTCCGGTTCGAATAGCGTCTGGACAGATGCGAGAGAATTGCTCGATTATGGCTTTGAACAATATGCAGGATGAATATAATCTCGTAAACAGGAGTGGAATCGAAAATGACAATGGTAGAAGTGAGGAACTTAAGTAAGACCTATGAAGGAAAGGTAGCCTATCAGGCATTGTCCAATATAAATCTAGGTATTGAGCAGGGGGAATTCGTAGGCATCATGGGGCCATCTGGAAGCGGGAAGACCACTTTAATGAATATGATTGCAACCATTGATGCGCCTTCATCTGGCCAAGTGTTGATTCATGGCAATAATCCCTTCCAATTATCTCAGGAGAAGCTGGCTCTATTCCGCCGGCGCGAGCTCGGATTCGTATTCCAATCCTTTAATCTATTAAATACGCTGACCGTTAAGGAAAATATCGTACTTCCCTTAACACTGGACGGGGTAGAAGTGGAGAAATTGCACCGCAAGGCGAATGCGCTGGCAGAGAGGCTTGGCATTACTGCATTGCTGAACAAGCGAATTTACGAGATTTCCGGAGGGCAAGCACAGCGCGCAGCTATTGCACGCGCCATTATTCACCAGCCGAAGCTGCTGCTGGCGGATGAGCCGACTGGAAACCTGGATTCGAAGTCATCGCGAGCTGTGATGGATACGATGTATCAGCTGAACAAGGAGGAGGGGACGACGATGCTGCTTGTTACGCATGATGCGATGGCGGCAAGCTATTGTGATCGCGTTGTCTTCATTAAGGATGGTCAGCTGCATCATGAAATTACTCGAAGAGGCAGTCAGACCATGTTTATGCGCAGCATAATGGACGTGCTGTCCGTGATGGGAGGCAATCCGAATGACGTTCTCACAACTAGCTATTCATAATATTGCACGCAACAAGCGCATGTACGCTGCTCATTTCTGGAGCAGTACCTTCTCGGTACTGATGTTCTTCACCTATTCTTTGCTCTTGTTCCATCCCGATTTGAACGGCAAGATTCGATCTTCCAGTGAGACACTAAGCGAACTTGGGATGATGGGACTGCGTGTGTCGCAGGTTCTGCTGATCGTGTTTTCTTTCTTCTTCATCCTATATTCGGTAGGATCGTTTCTTAAGACACGGAACAAGGAATTCGGCATTCTCATCATACATGGAATGTCTCCTAAGCAATTCCGCAAGCTGGTGTTCATGGAAAATATGCTGATTGGCTGCGCCTCTATTGTGGCAGGCGTATTGCTGGGTGTCATTTTCTCGAAATTAATCCTCTCCGGGATATCTGAACTTCTGGCGATTGATAAAGGCTTAACGTTTTATGTACCATTGAAGGCGATAGGGACAACGTTTATCGCATTCTTGATCCTTTTCCTGCTGATATCGATCGTGACTACTCGGATGGTAAGGGTGCATCAACTCATTAATCTGCTCAAGGGATCGGACAAGCCAAAGCCTGAGCCTAAGGCGTCGATAGGACTGTCGGTGCTAGCCGTCTTGCTCGTCGGAGCGGGCTATGCGACGGTGTTTTCCTTTGCAACAGGCATCACGTATTCGTTCCTTGTACTCCTGTCAGGGGTGGTGCTGACTGTAGTCGGGACGTATTTTCTGTTCACGCAATTCGCGGTATTTGCACTGCGAATGTTGAAGCGGAGCGAGCGGCTGTATTTCAAGAAGACGAATCTCTTGACGCTCTCTGAACTGGGATATCGGTTGAAGGATAATTCACGCTTGTTCTTTATCGTTGCTGTAATCTCGGCGGTTGCATTTACTGCGATTGGTACGTGTACGGCAATCGGCAATCAAGGGTTAGCGGAGATGACGAACCCGTATGCATTTACTTATTATTCGTATCAAGGGAATAAGCAGGAACAGGACCATGTAAGTCTGATTAAACAAAAATTGGAACAATCACAATTGCCTTATCGAGTTGGCGCAGCTACCTTGAAATTTGCAGGTAATGATGTCACGGTCATGAAGTTGTCCGATTATAACAAGCTGGCGACAGCCCTTGGATATGAGCAAGAAGCGATTACCGCTGATAATGAAGCGTTCCTTGTGCCGACTTCAGTCATAGGGGAACGAGTATATAGTAAAGAAGGATTCGAAGAGGTTGTCCAACTGATGGAAGACACTACTCGATTTGCCTTTCAAATAATGAAAGCTGTACCCCATCAGGTGCTGCCGCAGGATTATGGGCTCATTCGGCTTGTTGTGGTAACGGATGATGCTTATGAGCAGATCCCTGATCGGGGTGAGTCAGGCCAGGAATCCTATACGGTATATGGATTTGCGGTAGAGCATTGGAGTAAGCTTGGGGATACAACAGAACAGCTAATGAAGCAACTGAACGCAGATCAAGAAGGAGAACAGAGCGAATCCATGAAGTTTCAGTTCAGGGCGCTGTACCCGCAGTGGGTAGCGGCCAAGCAGGCAAATGGATTACTGCTGCTCGTGAGCGTACTCATTGGTGTGGTGTTCTTCACCTTTGCCGCAAGCTTCTTATACTTCCGATTATATACGGATCGCAGTCGGGATCAGCAGCAGACCGAGATGCTGTCCAAGATGGGGTTGACTCGCAAGGAATTGAATCGCGTCGTGACACGACAGCTGCTGGTTATGTTCTTTTTGCCGCTTCTCATCGCAATCTTGCATAGTGGGGTTGCATTTGCAGCGCTGCAGCAGTTGGTTCACTTCTCTGTGGGGGAAAGTACAATTAAAGTGCTCGTTAGCTTCACAGTAGTTCAAATCATTTACTTCTTCGTCATTCGATGGCGCTACGTGCAGCAATTGCGCAGTGCGATGGTGTAAGACTGTACATTCTAAATAATCGTAGACTTCCTTATTGCACATTATTGCACAAAACCCCCTCGCGCTGGCCGCTTATTGCGATCAGATGCAAGGGGGTTTTGATCATAGGTATAGGGGTCGCAAAGAAAGGAAGAGCCCTGTAAGTCGGTGCTGCTCCCAGCAGTCTTTGCTTACAGTATATCTTACTTCACGCGAGAATTATTCTTCACGAATTCAATAATCTCATCAACATAACCGAATGCAAGAGCAGTAACAGTATCAGCTGCGCCATAGTAAATCGCGATGCGTCCTGTTGCCGCGTCCACAAGTGATGCACAAGGGAATGCTACGTTAGGAACGTCGCCTACGCACTCGTACAATGTGGAAGGTTGCAGCAAGTAAGGTTCACTGCGGTATTTTACTTTCCAAGGCTCATCCAAGTCAAGGATCGCTGCGCCGAATGCGTATACGAATCCGTTGCAGGAGTTCAGGACGCCATGATAGATCATGAGCCAGCCTTCGCTTGTTTCGATTGGAATTGGACCTGCGCCAACTTTCTTGCTCTGCCAGCCGCCCATTGGAGCCATTACGTGACGGTGACGACCCCAGAATTCCATATCAGGGCTCTCACTGTAGAAGATGTCGCCGAATGGTGTATGGCCTGTATCGGACGGACGGCTCACCATTGCATAGTTGCCGTTAATTTTGCGCGGGAACATAACTCCGTTGCGGTTGTAAGGCAAGAATGCATTTTCGAGCTGATGGAATGTCTTGAAATCATATGTGTATGCCACGCCGATTGTTGGGCCGTGGTAAATGTTGCACCAAGTTACATAGTAGCGGTCTTCGATCCAGCATACGCGTGGGTCGTAGCCTTCGATGAAATTGCCGATTTCCGGATCGTCACATTCAAATGTAAGGGGCTCATGGTTGATGTCCCAGTTAATGCCGTCTTTACTGAAGCCAGCATGCAAGCGCATGTAGCGATTGCGATCGTCGCAGCGGAATACGCCAGCGAATCCGCCTTCGAACGGAACAACAGCACTATTGAAGATACTGTTCGAGTTAGGCAGCAAATCACGTGGAATTACTGGGTTCTGGCTGTAGCGCCACAATACGTCGCGATGTCCTTCAGGACGTTCTTCCCAAGGCATGTTCGGAATATCTGGACCGATGATCTTAATTTGGCTCATGATGCAAACCTCGCTTTGCGTAGTAAGTATGAAACCTGTGCTGTTCAAGTGCAGGTGACAGATGTTGAGACCAAAAGAATAGGTGAGAGCCTTGTTCTTTATTGATGTCGTGTGCAATGTCAACTGAACTTGTAACACAGCATGTGTCAATTGTCTCTCGAAACGCAATGACAGCGTTTCCGAATAACTAAAGAGTAAAACACTAAGGTTACAATGTCAAGTAAATATTGTGCATTTACCGTGCAAATAATGTGCAAAAACGTGTTACATATCGAATGTAGATGTGCAAATGTAAACTATATCAGACTGTGTACTGAATCGCGCCATTCTACCTCCACGCCGATGCGAATAAGCTCCTTCGGACGATGCGGGTGGTCAATGCGCCATACGATCTGTTCTCCGGCGCGCATGCCGAGCTCTTCCTTCGGTACATGTACAGTCGTGATGGCGGGATGAACAAGCACCGATTCGGCGATGTTGTCGAATCCGGTAATGGAGATATCCTCAGGTACGCGCATGCCGCTTGCCTTCACAATTTGCATGAAGTCGACAGCAATATTGTCATTCACACATACGAAGGCCGTTGGCTTATCCTCCATCCGGGAATAGGCTGCAGACAGTTCCTCTTCATTAAAATAATGACGCTTCATGGAGTTGATGATGCACCAAGATTCATTGACACTGAGCCTTGCTTCAGACAGCGCACGATTGAAGCCTTCCCACCGTTCGCGGTAGCTGAGGCAGGAGCCGATATCGCCTACAAAGCCGATCTTCTTATGTCCACGTGCGATTAGTTGTTGCGTTAGGGCATATACGCTATGGGCATTGTCTACGAGCATAATATCGCTGCCCAGCATGCCGAAGTTGAAGTCCGCATACGTATCGATGAACATCGAGGCAATGCCTGAACGTTCGATTAGCTCATAGTACTCCCTCAAGAAGGGGCCGATCATAATAACGCCAGCAGGCCGCTGCTGCACGAATAGAGAAGGCAGCTTCTGTTCGCGCTCTTCTTCCATGTCAACAATCGTCATCGCCAGGGAGTAGCCAGCTTCCTTCAAGGTTGTATTCAGCCCTTTGATGAAGCTAGACCAATAATGGTTGCCCATATAGTCAGAATGAGTAAGCAGGGACACGATACGATTGGCCGAGATGATTCCTTCCGCAGCTTCGAGTTGATGGAACTTGGTATAGCCAAGCTCGACGGCCTTCTTCATGATGCGGCGTTTCGTGTCATCGCGCATGTCAGGATCGTTGTTCAACGCCTTCGATACGGTATTGCGGGACAAGTTCAGCGCGTCGGCAATATGTTGTTGAGTTACTTTGGATTGTGACATCTATAAATCGCTCCGATTACGAATGGATTGTGTCTAAATTAACGTTGTTACAAGTATATAGGAGGTTTACATTTATGACAAATGTAAAGTTGCAGCTGTGAGGATGGTTGGATAGCGGCATAGACTGCAACTAAACCGACAGAATATGAGTATATATTCATATATAATTGGGTCGTTGGAACGAATTTTGAAATGGGGAGTTGGCATTACATGCGATCGTTTTTACAATGAGACAGAGAAGTGTGATTTCAGAAAATAACTCTCTGTTTTCAAGGTTTTTTGAAAAAAGATTTATGTAATCATTCCTTTACCTGTGACCGATAACAAATTATATAAATATTTACATAAAGGAGTTACAGGGAAATGCATATTTCGGTGAAAAGCGAACAACAGGTGCAGCTGTATCGATCCATTTGGACAACCGTCTGGAAGGAGATGGGCTTTGAACTGGAATCCGCTGCACATCCGTTGGAACAGGTCATCGTATTTAACGAGGAAGGGGTTGCTGTAGGAACATTCGAACTGAAACTGTACAGTGAGAGTGCGTGTATGCTGAACGAGGTCGCGCCATTCGCGGAGCAGCCGGAGGTGATGAACGCCCCGGAGCAAGTGGCTGAAGTGGACAAGGTAGCTTTGCTGAAGGAACATCGCGGTCATAATATCGATCGGCTGCTATCTTCAATCGTTCATTACTCGCGCAAGCATGGGATCTTGCAATGCGCTTGTCTGCTGGAACCGGTATTCGCGCGTGCGCTGCGCGTATCATTCCATGTACCAATGCGCAAGGTTGGAAAGAAGATGTTCTATAAGGGGGACGATGTCATTCCTACTCTTATTCATGTCGGTGCAATCTGGCAGAATCCAGCCAAGTTCGACTGGTTAATCCCAGAACAGGAACAAGTGGAAGTTCACTCAATTCCTATCACCTGTTAGCCGATATAATAAGGTGTTGAAGTTAACGGAAATGCAGAAATGTTAAGGAATGGTTAACGAACTGACTAGACAAGCTGTTAACGACGATCACTCGATACATAGAAAGTTGGTAGATGACGTGAATGAACTAACGATTCTTGACAGGCGCAACCGCCTGTTTGTCAAGATCATATGGACAATGCTTGCGATTGGAATCATCGGGGATTTGGCTGCAGGTATTGTCGGGACCATGCTGTATGTGCTGATTGGTTTTGGCGCGGTAGCTTGTGGATTAGCAACGTTCTTAACCTATAAGCGCATTGGCGTAAAGTATGTGATGTACTTAATTCCGGTGTTTCTGTGTTCGCTTGTCCTGCTGCTGATGAAGTCGGATCCGAATCCGATCTTCAGCACGTATTTGTTATTCTATGTCGTAATCAGCTTGATGACTTTATATCAGAATTATCGTCCTATCGTCTTTACCGGCGTAGTCAGTATGATAATGACGGTGTACGTATTCTATGATCCATTCCTGAATGAGAAGCTTTTCACGCGAGAACCGCTCCTCTATTTGCTTATGTATCTGCTCTTCGTGACGATTGCACTCAGTGCTTCGGCGGTGTTCAGTCAGAACTTGCAGCGGCAAGTGGCGGAACGGGGAACGGAAGCGCTGAAATCGAAGGAGCAGGCGATAGAATTGCTTGGACAAATTCAATCTTCGGTTACGATGCTTAATGAATTCAGTCATGAGCAGAAGCTGCGTGCAGAATCGACAGGAACGATCTCGCGTGAAGTTACAGAGACATTCGCGCAAATATCGACAGGCTTCGAACAGCAGACGATTAGCCTGCAGCATATCGGAAGTTCTGTGGAATCCGTGGAGCGCTCCGTTAGTCACGTTGCGAACGGAACGAATCAATTGGAGCAGGTTGCATCAATTACACTGCACTTGGCTGAGCAGGGCAGTGGTCAGATTGACACCCTTGTCGGTGAGATTGACCGTGTGAAGCGTACAGTGGAACAGACTGTTCAAGTGATGGACGCACTGAATGCGCAGACGGAGCAGGTCGGCGATATTGTCAGTACCATTAGTGATATTTCCGCACAGACGAACTTGCTGTCCTTGAATGCGGCGATTGAAGCTGCGCGAGCAGGCGAGCATGGCAAGGGCTTCGCAGTGGTGTCGGGAGAGGTTCGCAAGCTGGCTGATCATGCGAAGAAAGCGACTGAGGATATTGCAACTATATTGGAAACGATACGAACTCAGATCAGTGCCGCAGCAGAGCAGGTACAGCGTGGACAATCTGCCGTCGTATCCAGTGTAGAGGCTACGGGGCAAGTGGAGCAGATTATGCGTACGATTACGGATAACACCGACCAGGTGAACCGTCAGTCGGAAGCGATGCATGAAGCCGTTCGCGACCTTCAGACACAGTACTCCAATATGGCACAAGGTGTTGTGACGATTACGAACAGCACGGAGGAGCACATGGCCTCTGTGGAAGAGGTGCTGGCGAATATGGAGCAGCAGCATATGGATATTCAGGCGCTTGTTGATGGTTACAGCCGATTAGACAAGCATGTCAGTGATTTGAAGCGTCTGTCCGAAGAAGAATAAATAGATGAAAAAAAGGGTCTATCAGAGAGTACAATCTGATAGGCCCTTTCTGTATGATTAAGGGAAAGCAGGCAGGTATAATCTTCCGCCTAGGTTAATGGAGGTCAGGCATGGAGAGGGGAATGCAAGTATGCGGATGAAGCATCGGGGTGTGGCGAGCAGGACTAGAGCTATGCTGATTAAAATGTATACGCTTACAACAAGTGAGCTAGCTGTTGTGCTGAGGCCTATTCTTGTGTACAAGAAAGTCGGGATGATGGCAGGAACTGCATGCTTATTGCTGCTGATAGGATGCAGTAGTCAGGTAGGACAGTCGAAGGTGGCGGAACAGCGTTCCTTGCTGCCTAAGGTTACGGTTGTATTGAATAGTCTTGGCATAGGGTTCCCAGAACCGTTGACGGAGAACGACAATCCGTATGTAACCGACATCGAGGTGAAGACGGGTCTTCAAGTAGAAGTGATCATCCCCCCATCACATCGGTATGAGGATCGCGTCGGTGTCATGATGATGTCGAACCATATACCAGACCTGATCAGCATTACGGATGCGAATTGGGTCTCCTTCTACGCACGGAAGCAGATGCTAACACCGCTCGACCACTTGCTTGCCCGATACGCGCCAAAGCTGAAGGAACGGATTCCTCCTGAAGTGTGGGAGCAGGTGTCCTTTAACGGCCAGATATATGCGATTCCGAGCCTGCATGAGGGCAGGGGGCAGGAGATGATGTATATTCGCAAGGATTGGCTGGAACAGCTCGGACTTGAACCACCAACTACTCTTGCGGAGATGGTAAATGTGATGCGTGCCTTTACTTCGCTCCGTTCGGACGACAATGGGTTGCACGATATTTATGGTACCAGCTTCATTGAAGAGTTGGGCCGCACCTCACCGTGGTTCGGTGCATATGGTGTGCAGCTCAATCAATGGATGGAACGGGATGGCCAGCTCGTATATTCCAATGTGCAGCCAGAGATGAAGGAGGCCCTTGCCTTCATGCGCACGATGGTTCAGGAGGGGCTCGTAGATCCATTGTTCCCGATTCAAACACAGCGTGGACTGGAGAGGCAGGTTGTGGATGGGAAGCTGGGTCTGTTCACGGGAACATGGTACGATACCCGTGGTGTGCTGGAGAGGAGCAAGGCGCGGGATCCGCGTGCAGAATGGATCCCCCTACCTTTCCCGAAGGGGCCTGGAGGAAGTGGAACCTTTGCGCTGCCTCAAGTACGAAGCTATCAAGTAATCCCTGCTACCAGCTCTCACGCGGTGGAGGTGCTGAAGCTGCTTAACTATATCGGCGAGGAGGGGAGGGATACCCTCAAGCTTGGATTCGAGGGAGACGTGTGGGCTTGGAAGGAGGGGAAGAGGGTGACCAATATGGAGCGCCATAATCAGGATCATTATCGCGGACTTTATGCTAATTTGGCAGATATGCCTGATGAGGATTACACCCGATCCCGGCTGGATTCGTTAGGAATTCAATACCAGTTGTACGATAATCTTCGATTTACATCCATGCATGCACGTCCGAGCGCTTTCCGTTCTCTGCCGACACCAGCGATGACAAGATATGCACCGTTATTGTTGAAGAAGAATGATATGCTCATCGACATTATTCTTGGCAATCGACCACTTGAGGACTTCGACAGATACGTGTCGGAATGGATGAATGAAGGCGGGCGTGATATGACGAAGGAGGCCAATGACTGGTATCACTTCAGTCGCAACCAGATTGGAAGTGAGCCGCCATTCATTCAGTCTGAACGCAGTTCGAAGCACGGAGGATGAGTGCTAATATGCTGAAAATGATACGTGACCAAATTCGCCAACGGATTCAGTGGCGATTAACCATCTATTTTGTACTTATTCTGATCCCTCTGCTGTTGACCGGCTGGTTCTCCAACAAGCGCTCTCAGGAGCTGCTTCTGTCAGAGACGACCGCTCGTACCGAAAGTGCAATGCATGCCCTCATGGACAATATTGAGCTCGTGCTTCAGAACGTGGAAGAGCTGTCCGCGGTGCTGTCAACCGATACGGAGATGAACGATGCGCTTGCACATGCGAAGCGGAAGCTGGAGCCGAAGAATGTCATGGCATTCGCCGATCTGAAGCATAAGCTGGCCAACTTTCTATCGATTCATCCGATGTTCTCGCAAATTGCTGTATATCACGATCATTCCAACTCCGTGATTTCTACGCTTCATGGCGTGCTTCCGGTTGATCGTGCGGATGAACGCATTTGGCTTCGACAGCTGCTTAATGGACTGGGGACTGGCATTGTATTCATTCAGCCGGACGAACGAATTGGGGCGGGGAAGCCGTTCGGTCAAGCGTTTGGAGCGGATAGTCTGGCAGTCGTTCGGGCGATGGATATTTACAACCCGAATCGAGAACGTCATGCGCTTATTATTAGCCTGAACATGGGGCGCTTGCAGCAATATATCCGTTCTGTTACGCCATCGCCACAGGCAGAGCTGCATCTATATACGGCAGATGGGAAATGGGTCACAGGAACGGCTAAGCAGCCTGAATCCTATCAGGATTACCTGGCACGTGCAGAAGCGAATGATCAGGTGTTAATTCAAGCCGCCTCGCCTTATTACGGCTGGACATTGACACTGGCTCAGCCGAAGAGGGAGCTGTTCGCACAGTCCTACCAGCTGGAGTATTACGCGGTGTTTATGCTTGCGCTGAGCATTGTCATTGCCCTCGTTATGGCTTATAGCATCTACACGAGCATTGCTGCTCCTATGCGGAAGTTAGCTCGGGGAATGAGGGCGATGACGAGCGGCAACTTAGATGTGAGGCTGAATTCGACGCGGCAGGACGAATTCGGTATCGTGACCGACCTATTTAACCACATGGCATCGCAGCAGCAGCACCTCATTCACGATCACTACGAACAGAGCTTGCGGCTTGCCAATACAGAGCTGAAGCTGCTCCAATCCCAGATCCATCCCCACTTCTTATACAACACCTTAGATTCGATCTATTGGATGGCCCAGCATGCTGAAGCCGAGGATATTTCCGAGATGGTACTTCACTTATCTCGATTCTTCAGGCTAAGTCTGAGTAAGGGCAAGGATGTAATTACCGTGAAGGACTGTCTGGAGCATTTGCATGCTTATATACGAATCCAGCAAATCCGGTTCTTAGACCTATTCCATATGGAGTACGATATTGAACCAAGCGCAGAAGAACTTCCGCTCGTGAAGCTGCTGGTGCAGCCCATTGTCGAGAATGCCATCATACATGGCTTGGAGAAGTCCTCGCAGCAAGCAGAGATGTTGCTGCGCATTGTAGTCCGAGTAGAGGAGGACACAGAAGGGAGAAGACTTACAATTAGGGTCATCGATTCTGGAACGGGTATGACGGAGGACATGCGCGCCCAATTGCAAGTTGAACTGTCTGCTGTATTGCGGCAGCCGACAGAGCATGGTGTGGTGGCGAGCGACCACACAGGTGCTGGTTATGGACTTCGAAATGTCGCGGCACGAATCCGCTTGAATTACGGTCAGAACGCGAACATTCATATTGATAGTGTATGGGGTGGGGGGACAACGGTAACGCTCGTGCTTCCCTTGTCCGAGCCATACGTGGGGAGACAAATTGAAGATCGGTCGAGGACGGCAGGTTAATGCTTAATGCTTAATGCTTGATGCTTAATGCTTAATGCGTAATGCTGCTAGGCAGCCTTCAGCTGCCCCTATTTTCGCCAGTTGATGAAGCAAAGAATGCCTTCATTTCGAATCGTCACCGAGGAGGAGATAAGATGAACCTATTGATTGTGGAGGATGAGCTGCGGCTCCGTCAAAGCTTAACTGAGCTTATGCCTTGGGAGAGGGCAGGGATTACGGAAGTAACAGCAGCCGCTACCCTAGAAGAAGGGAAGCGGTGGCTGCAGTTGAAGCGTCCGGACATTTTACTTGTAGACATTCAGCTGCCGGACGGAGATGGCTTATCCCTCGTGAGGCAAGCGTTGGAGTGGAATGTTGAGGTGAAGGCGGTGGTGCTCAGCGGTCATGATCACTTCCCTTATGCTCAAGAGGCGCTATCCATGGGGGTGAAGCAGTATCTATTGAAGCCGGCGGGACAGGATGCCATCCTGCAAGCAGTTGCCGCTGCAGTCTCGGAGCGCCGCCAAGACATTCAGCGGCGGCATGATGCCGATATGCTGCGTAAGCAATGGCACAACTACTTGCCGATACTGCGTCAGCGCATCTTGCGCCAAGGGCTGGATGGCAGCTTGTCGACGGCCTCGCTGCTAAGGAGAATGACAGAACTCGGTATCGACTTGCAGGAAGACGAGCGCTACGCAGTGATGGTAATCGATCCTGATCCTTACCCGCAGGAGCGGGTGCAGGCATTTGGAGGCGATCAGGGTCTAATGCACTTCGCGGTCGGCCAAGTCGTGGAGGAAACGATGACAGGGATGGAATACGGCTCTATGCTATTATGCCGCGAAGCAGACGGTCCGCTCGCCATCCTATTTCGCTATCCACCCGCTGCGCTCTCTAGGGGCATGGCAGAGGAGCATAGAAGGGTAGAAGCATCTCAAGCAGCAGAAAGTCATTGCGAGAGATCGGATGGAGAACTGATGATTGGCATTCATGCACTGGCAGGCAAGATGCTGGAGTATATCAAGACTTCATTGAAGCTTACGGCGAGTGCGGGCATCTGCTCGGCGTGCGGGCGGCTGGCTGACGTGCCGCGGCTGTATAAGGAAGCGGACTTCGCGCTCCGTCAGCGGCTCGTTCATGGTGGCGATATTGTCATTCCGTACCGCAATCACGGACTGAGAGCGGCTGAAGATGCTTCGGCCGTAACGATACATACGGAGCAGTGGGAACGGGAACTGGACATTGCCTGGAACACTGCCGAAGAGCAGCAGGCAGCGGAACTGGCCGAAGCTTGGATTCGCGCAGTATGTGCGATTCCAGAGGCAGAGGCATTTAAGGAGCAGATGATGTTCCTGCAATCGTGGATTATTATGTGGCTGCGCAGGCAGGGGTGGTCGATGGCGGAGGTAATGGGAGAGGATGCAAGATGGTTCCGTCACACCGCCGAACTGCGAACGAAGCAGGAGTGGAGTGAGTGGATGCGAAGTGTCATGCGGCGCATTGGCGCGGAAGCAGGCATGGTGCGTCGTCGCGGCGGCAATCGCTTGGTATCGGAAGTGAAGGAGCTAATCGAGAGTGAACTTCATACAGAGCTAACCCTGCAGGAGGTGGCGGATCGGCTGTTTATTAATGCCTCGTACTTGAGCAGGCTGTTCAAGCAGGAGATGGATCAGCCCTTCTCGTCTTATCTCCTTATGCGCCGCATGGAGCGAGCCAAGGAGGCACTCTTTCAAGGGGAGCGGGTATATGAGGCAGCACAGGCGGCGGGATTTCGCGATGTCAGCTACTTCACGAAGGTATTCCGCAAATATTGGGGGGTTACGCCGAGTGACTGGAAGCGGGGTTAACGGGCTGCATAGGCTCAGTTGAACCTGACCTCACGATGGAAATCATTTTACCAGAAGAAGTCATGGCTCTCCCGTGTTCGATTGCAGCCAGATGCCGTAGGCTAGTAGCAGATGCAGCAAACAATGAATGCCAAGTGCTCATGCCACGGAAAGGATGGGAGCTATGGATAAGCTGGAATTGGACAATGCTCCACGTTTGTCTTCACGATCATACGGGCGAAAGTTGTGGAGCGACATTCGGAAGGACTGGGACTTATACATTGCACTTTTGCCAGGGATCGCCTTTCTTCTCCTGTTCAAGTATACGCCGATGTATGGGGTCGTGATTGCGTTTCAAGATTTCAACATTTTCAGCGGAATAGAGGACAGTCCTTGGGTAGGATTCTCGCACTTCGAACGACTATTTCAATCGCCGAAGTTCGTTCAAGTGTTTTGGAATACGATTATCATTTCGGTTCTGAAAATTGTACTTCTCTTCCCACTGCCAATTCTGCTGGCAATTCTGTTGAATGAGCTTACGAAAATGTGGTTCAAGCGTCCGGTACAAACGATCATTTACATGCCTCATTTCCTGTCATGGGTTATCGTTAGCGGACTCTTTATGGATCTGCTCTCCATCAATGGGGGGCTTGTGAATCGAATCATTGAGTGGTTCGGCGGAGAGCCGATCAAATTCTTCCTCGACAACAGTGTCTTTCGCTGGCTGCTCGTCGGCACGGCGGGCTGGAAGGAAGCAGGCTGGGGGACCATCGTATACTTGGCCGCCTTAAGCTCTATCGATCCACAGCTGTATGAAGCAGCCAAGATCGATGGGGCAAATAAGTTCAGACAGATTCTGCATATTACACTACCAGGGCTTGTTCCCGTCATTCTCCTTATGTTCATCCTGCGGCTCGGCAATATGCTGGAGGCTGGGACGGAGCAAATTCTCGTCATGTACAATCCCGTCGTCTACAATGTGTCGGATGTTATCGGCACGTATGTATATCGTACGGGTCTAGGCGAGCAGAATTACAGCTTCTCAGCTGCTGTGGGGCTGTTCGAATCCATCGTAGGCTTTGTGCTCATTATTGGTGGAAACGCTCTCAGCCGGCGCTATTTGAACCGGGGGATCTGGTAATGAGAGAAGTTCAGCATACAGCTCTCTTGATGTCGCAAGTCGCCGCTTATTTGGAACCTGAACGTAAGAAGGAAGGAGGTCTGGCATAACATGAGACACCAATTGACTGCTTCGCGGAGAACAAGAACGGCCATTCGAATGTCGGTAGGGGAGCGCATCTTCCATGTGTTGAACTATCTGTTTTTTGCCCTTGTGTCGTGGACGACATTGTTCCCATTTCTCAATTTGATTGCGAAGTCGCTCAGCAGTGAGGAAGCGGTTATGTCAGGGAGCGTGTCCTTGTTCCCGGTTGATATTCAGTTCGGAACGTACTTATATGTGCTGCGCGACTCTCAATTCATGAATGCTTTCCTCGTATCGGTCACAATTACCGTGGCGGGAACGGCTCTCGGTCTGTTCATGACCGCATTAGCCGCATATCCCTTATCCAAGCCGCGTCTGCGCGGACGCAAAATATTCATCTTGATGTATGTGTTCACCATGCTGTTCAGCGGTGGTCTTATTCCTACGTATTTGCTCATGCACCGATTGAATCTGATCGATACACTGTGGGTGCTCTTTCTGCCGAGCATGGTTAGCGTGTTTAATATGCTGATTATTAAAAACTACTTCGAGTCTCTGCCCGATGAGCTGGAGGAATCGGCCAAGATGGACGGAGCATCGAATCTGACAATCTTGTTCCGCATTACGGTTCCATTGTCGCTGCCGGTGTTCGCTACCATTGCACTCTTCTTTGCGGTAGGCTTCTGGAATGATTACTTTGCCTCGATGATCTATATCAATACGGCAGAGTTGAAGCCGCTGCAATTGTACTTGAAGGAACTGCTTGCGCATTCCAATATCACATATCAGGATGGCGGGCATGTAACGAATATTGATGCGGTCATGAACACGACGCCTCAGGCTATACAGGCCGCTTCGATTCTTGTTGCAACCTTGCCCATATTGCTGGTATATCCGTTCCTGCAAAAATACTTCGTGAAAGGGGTGCTGATTGGTTCCGTAAAAGGGTAATGCGGTGAAGATATTTCGGGGGACATCCAAAAGAGCGGAGGTATGTTCATGCAACGTAAACAGGTATGGATATCATTGATTTCGATTGTGATGGTCTTGTCACTTCTCGGCTGCAACAGCGCCGGTTCAGGGCAGGGTGCGTCAGGAGGAGAAGGCGGCAAGCAGCTCCGTCAGCTGATGCAGTTCGATCGCTTCGAGCCGAATAGCGATCCGGTAGCCGTGTACTTGAAGGAGAAGACGGGATATTCCGTGAAGTATGAGATGCTTCCTGCGGAAAATGCCGACGAGAAGCTGAACCTGCTCATGGCGAACAAGGAGTCTTATGATATTATGAAGCTCGCTTCGGCCCAATACTATCAGCTTGTATCGTCTGGTGCGCTGGAGCCGCTGGATGATCTGATTGAGAAGTATGGAACGAATATGAAACAGGTTATCGGCCCAGATTCTTGGAATGGCGCCCGTTATGACGGCAAAATTTACGCTATACCAGAAACGGGCGGAGGCGGAACCTCTTCGAATGCGCTCGTCGTCCGCCAAGATTGGCTCGATGAGTTGGGCTTGAAGATGCCGACGAATCTGGATGAGCTGGTGACGGTGCTGAAGACATTCAAGGAGAAGAAGAATGTAATTCCGCTGACGGGAGGCAAGATCCCTGTACATCCGGATATCGCCAGTGTGTTCGGCTTAACGACGGCTTGGTTGGAGCGGGACGGCAAGATCATTCACGCGGTTGAAGCTCCAGAGATGAAGGAATACTTGAAGTTCATGAATACGCTGTACAAAGAGGGACTAATCGACTCCGAGTGGGGCATTAATACGGCGGATAAATCGATTGAGAAGATGGCAAGCGGCAAGGCTGCCATGTATAGTCCAGGGTGGTGGATTGCTCCGAACTTGGAAAATGCACTTGCGAAGAATTTCCCAGATGCGAAGCTTGCGATTGTGCCGGTATTGAAGGACAAATCGGGGAAAGCGCGTGTAGGCACGCCGGGCAATACGATTAATTATTACATTGCAATTCCGAAGTTCGCGAAGAACAAGGAAGAAGCGGTAAAGTGGCTCGACATGAAGTTCGATAAGGATATTTTCAAGGGGATCGCTATCGGTGAAGAAGGTGTACATCACAAGTTCGAGAATGGATCCTACTCGCCGATTCTGCCGAAGTTCGCAGATGAGCGTACAAATGCAAGCTCATTCTTGACGGGTGTGGACGAGAAGAACTATCCGATCTACTGGCAGGCGAGATTGAAGAAAAACCCAATCGTTGAGAACTACTTCAACACATTCCAGAAAAATGCGGAGGGCCTGTTAATCGCTGATCCACTCGGTTCAGCGCCTCCAATGCCGGATATCTCGAAGAACGTGCAGCGGTTGAACAAGTATCAAGAGGACACGTTCATTAACTATATTAGCGGAACGGAATCGCTCGACAATTATGACCAGTTCCTCGCGGAATGGCATGCACAGGGTGGTGCAGATATGGTGAAGGCCGCGAATGATTGGTATGCGAAGCGTTAAGCATGAAAACTGAGACCTGTGTACACAAGCAAAGGGGATGGCCCGAGATTCAAGGGCCATCCCCTTTTATGGATGATGGGGAAGCTTATTACTGCGTCCTCACGATGTGAACGAGAAATCGATGAGGAAGGAAGTTCATCGACCGAAGAAGTTATTTTATTCATTCGAGGAAAATGGATTAATACATGAATCAAAGAAATACAAAGAAAACGAGAGATCGTAAATGTTGCGATTCGCCCGTTTTTTTGATGTTCCACGGAAGCGAAATCGCCGCTCAAGGCTGAATTTGGCCGAATACGGCGGCCTGGGGGCTGGGCTGTTGCACAAAACCCCAGCTTTGGTACATATAAGAACAAATATCGACACTAAAAAAAGATAGAAACTCTTCCATTTTTTTGTTGGGCAGTGTTACACTTTATTTACAATACTTTGAATTTCTTAAGTGAAGCCGAGGTGAAATACAGCTATGAAAAATAGAAATGTAACAGGTATTGTATTGGCCATAATTTATTGTATTGTCCTTTTTGTGATTTTAACTGATGCACCCCCTGGTGAAGCTCCAAATAATCCGCTATGGGTATACTCAATGATTCCACTTGGAGCTGTTGTAATTACCTTCCTCTTTGATTATGTCATCAAGTTCGATTTGTTCGATTTCTTCAAAAAAAAAGAAAGAATGAATGGAGGAAAAAATGATAGAATCAAAAATTGCCAGTAATTCTGTCACTTTTACAGATGGTTCTACATTATTTCAATACGACAATTACTATATTGCAACAGATTCAAATGGAAAAGAAGAGTTAAAAATCACAAAAGTAGATGATAATAAAGTAAAGTATGAAAACCTGCAAACCGGCAAATAAAAGAACCCTCCAAAACTTGAATTCTGGAGGGTTCTTTTATTTATGTCATTAGGTTGATTAAGTCCTGGTTCCTATGCTGTGGGAAGAATCGATGCGATGCTTCCTTATCCGCTTATACGGGCCTTGTAGAAGGCCACTGCAGTTCAATGCCGAGCTGCTGCAGCTGCTTCTGGAAGGCGCTAAGATGCTTCTCGTCACTTCGCACAGCACGCGGTACTATGCCTTGATTCAACGCATAGGCAGCCAGTGCGCCAGCTGATTCGCCAATGTTCCATTCTGCTGGATGCACGCGGTAACAGCCGTTGGTAATATGCGTCGTTCCGATGTTTTTGCAGGCGGGAATCAGATTGTCCATGCGAACCGGAAGCAAGCTCCCTAACGGGATTTGGAACGGCAAAGAGGAGATATCGATATAGTTTTTGCCTCCGGTCGACGGATGAAGGTCAATCCGATAGCATCCGATGCCAACGGAATCAGCAAATGTCTCAGCAGGCTGACCAGGACGACAGTCGGTGGCAATATGCTGCTCGAGCACAGTGAATTCCGCTTGTATCCGTCTGGATTCCCGTACATAAGGATACATGGCGAATCCGTCTGCTGTGCCGGCGACATCCGGCCGCAATCGCAGGCCCGGATAGCCGACGCCTCCGTCGGGACGCGGTGCTTCTGTCTGCAGCCAGTACAGAAGCGATAGGCTGAGCTGCTTGGCATCGAATAGGCTCCGCTGCTTCTCCTCTTCGCTTACATCGATAATCGAACCAAGCCAGTAGTCATTCTGTGGCCAATTGACGACCGACACCGGAGTAGGGAGTACTCCAGACGTTTGATCATACAGAGAAGGGTTCGTAATTTGCCGATAATGGAACAGCGGGAACTTCCCTGTCTCCCAGAAGAGGGAGTAGGTGATGGGCTCCAGCGTCGTTGGCTTAACTGCCGTCCAGCTTAGCAGGCGATCTGGCCAGAATGAAGGCTGATATTGGCTCCAGAAGTCATAGCGTGCGGGCTTCGGAATCGTATAATCTCCGTCCTTGTCATAATCAACGGCGAAGCAGTAAGTGAAGCCCTGCATATTCTGCGGCTCAGGATCGCCCGATACGGCGTGCGGTTCACCCGTATCACGCTGCGATTCTGCGCCCGTGACATACTCTGTGCCCGAGAGGGCAAGCAAGTCTCCGCATTCGGTTGCGTCGAGGAAATACGCCCCAGTTAGGACATATTCGTTGCCCGCTGCATCCTGAGCGGTTACCGCACGGATGCGGTCGCCATCAACCTCGGCATTGGTGGCGCAGCATTGCGTCAGAATGGTAAGCTGTCCGTTGTGCACATAAGGGAATAACATCGACTCCAGCACAGACAGAGCTACGCGTGGATCATGGCAGAGACGGCTTACAAGGCCGCTCCCGGGGTTCAGCTCCGGGTTCGAGCGGGCGTTCATGGCCAGAGGGAGATGTTCCCGGTAGTAGCGGCGTATTTCATTGCGGAATTGCCTGTATGTCTGCGTGCATCCGAATTGTTCGATCCACGGGTGCTCGTCTGGCGGAACCAGTTGGCTTGTCAATTGGCCGCCGATACGGGCGGTCTCTTCTGTCAGTACCACTGTCTTGCCTAATCGACAAGCGGAGAGAGCAGCTGCACAGCCTCCTACACTTCCACCAATTATAACGAGCTCGGCGTTCTTCTCCATATTCGGTGAGGGTGACACTCGATCAGCTCCTTCGCAATATTTTCCAATTATTACTTACCCCAATCAGTATAGGAAAGAATCATACTGCTTCCCATAGAATCTGATTGCTATTGTTGGTAGATTGAATGCTAGTTGACTGAAGTAGGGAGAATATGTGTATTGGTGTCTAATGTTCCGGGGGGCGTTCCATAAAAAAATAGACACGCGAGGCGGAAGAAAGATGCGCCACGCGTGCCTATATTTCAGAAGGGGGATTCCTCATGCCATAAGGAATTCGTTATTTCGTTATTGCTTAATGCGTTGTTCGATCTTCGCTGTAATGTCTTTCTTCTCTTTCATGTATTGCTCCACGACTTCGTAGAGGGTCACGCCTGTATCAAGTGATTTCTTATCCTTGAACATGGCATAACCGTCGCCACCGGCGATTAAGAAGTCATTTACGGCTACGCGGTACGTTTTGTCAGCTTCCACCGCTTTGCCGCCAACCTTCACATCCGAGACGCGGCTTCCTTTTGGCTTTTTGATGTCGAAGGAGAAGGTGATACCAGCAACTTGAGGGAAGCGGCCGGAACCAGCTTCGATCTCGCTAACGCCATTTTCCAAGGCTGCTGTCAAATCACTGCCCTTCGCCTCAACAACAGCAAGTGTATTCGGGAATGGGAGCACATCATACAAGTTGCGCTTCGTAATATCGCCCTTCATGATGGTTGTGCGAATACCGCCTGAGTTCGTAATGGCCAGATCGGCTTCGAATCCAGGCATTGTACGCGTGCGCGCCAGCATGGCATCTGCTACTAAGTTGCCCATAATCGTCTCCTGCTTCCGCACTCTGGCACGATCGCCGTCCAGATCTACGCTTGCAGTAGCAATTTTCTCGTTTAATAGGGAGTCGGTTTCTTTCTTCAGAGATTCAACAATGGCTGCTACTTCTGGGTCTGGCTTCGTCGCTTCATCGTACTTGATCAGTCCGCCAGAGAAATGAACCAAATCCTTGCCGTGGTAGTACAGATCAACACGGCCAAGCGACTTCGCGTATTCCCAGTCCTGCACAATATACGTACCGTTGACGAGTTCAGGCTGATCCACTGGTGTATGCGTATGTCCGCCTACAATGATGTCGATTCCTGGAACCTGCTTGGCCATTTCACGGTCATAGGATATTCCTGTGTGGCAGAGGACGATGACGTGGTCAGCTTCCTCGCGCAGCTTCGGTACCCATTCCTTCGCGACTTCGATTGGATCCTTGAACGTTAAGCCCTTGACGTTGTCAGGATGCGTAACGATTGGTGTATCTGCTGTGACCAATCCAAGAATAGCGAATTTCTTGTCGCCGAACTGCTTCATGACATACGGCTGCAGCAGGTTCTTCCCTTGTGCGTCGAATACGTTCGCAGCGAGTACAGGGAATTTGAACATTTTCGTCAGTTTCGTAAGCTGCTCGTAACCGAAGTCGTACTCGTGGTTGCCGGACGCCATGAAGTCATAACCAAGTGCGTTAGCCAGCTTTGTTGCGTTTTCCCCTTTGGACAGGTTCACATAAATTGTACCTTGAATCATGTCGCCTGCATCCAGCACCATGGAATTCGGGTTCTCTGCACGAAGCTCCTTCATCAACGTAGCGAGCTTAGCGTAGCCCATTTCCTTCGCTTTCTCGTCTTCTAACATATGTCCATGCGTATCGTTCGTATGTCCGAGCGTAATATGTGTCGTAATGGCATCGCCGAGTGCTGTGAAGAACTGCTCGCGTGTCACCGTATCTCCTGTCACTGCTACATCAAGCCCTGCCTTCTTGGCTACAGCTTGCAGTGTCGCAGCAGGAACCGGATGATGGAGCTCTTTCCATTGCGCTGCATCCACGATGTTGTTCTGCTTCGCCCAAGTGAGTGCTTTGGCTGCCCAGCCTTGGATGGAAGGATCAATGGCCTTCACTTCTTTTTCCTTGTCTTGTACGCGGGCAATCATCGCCACTGCTTCCGCAAGTGTGACTGGGCGATCAAGCGCCAGGCCATCATTATATCCGGTTATGTAGCTTTTCGATTGCATCCATTCCAGGTGGTTAATTGGATTCACAGGAGCTGCAAATAATGATCCGGCGAATAGAGTACTAATCAATGTTGTCAGAACTGCGGCAGTACCTAGCTTTTTCTTGTTCATAAACGGACCTCCAAGCTTGCTTCATATTTGAAATGTATATGTAATAGATATGAGTGATATATGTATCGTAGGACATGGGGGTTGGGAGATTGTTAACTAGAACCTAAGAAATTGTAAATTAGATAAAAAAACACCCTTATCTCATGACAGACAAGGGTGACTGTAATATACAAAGTATAAACATCCGGCGATTCAGATATGCCGCTCGCTCGCATCTGTATTTCCTAATCAGAATTCAAGACTACATTTCTAATCTATATTCATTATTCAACACATACGCTGGTTTCTAACAGACGCTCAAGCAGCAAACAGTCACCAGCCTACAGCTGCCTACAGCTCGTCGAAGCCGTTGTCATCGCCGACCTTGCCGTAAGTGCGGGACTTCGCTTCGAAGAAGTCGGTCTTCGTTGCATTCAAGGCTTCGTCCGAGAAAGGCTTAATCCACGGCATGCAGTTTACGTCAACGCCTTCATACAGCTTCTCCATACCGATAAGGCTTAACCGGCGATTGGCAATGTGCTTAATGTAATCCGACAATTCACGCAGATCGATGCCGCGTACCTGCTTGAGCGTATAATGGGCCCAGTTGGTTTCCAATTGTACAGCACGGTCAATCGTATCGTACACAAATTGGCGGTTAGCCTCGGTATTCAACTCTGGGAAGTCCACAAGCAGCTGCTTGAACACCTCACCGAAGAAGTAGCAATGCTGGTTCTCATCACGCTGAATGTATGAGATCATTTGGCTCGTCGCCATCATCTTCTGATCCCGGGCTAAATTGTAGAAGAAAGCGAACGTACTATAGAAGAAGATTCCTTCCAATATCAGATCCGCTACGAGTGCTTCAAAGAACGTCTGAGGTGTTGAATTATCGCGGAATGTCTGATAAATGTCCGCAATGAATCGGTTCCGTTCGAGCAGCACACGATCATGCTTCCAATATTCGAAGATATCCTTCTGCTCTTGCTCGGATACAAGAGAGGACAGTACATAGGAATACGATTGGTTATGCACGACTTCCTGCTGCGCTATGATAGCCGATATGGCTTCTAGCGATGAATCAGTGAAGTAGTTCTTCACATCACCGACGAACATCGTCTGCATGGAATCGAGCACAGCAAGCAGCGAGATATTGATTTTAAATGCATGCTTCTCTTCTTCGTCTAACAGCGGGAATTGCTGTGCATCTTTCGCCATCGGAATTTCATCCGCAATCCAATGGTTTTGAAGGAGAACTTTGTACAATTTATACATATGCGGCATACGAATGTCGTTCCAATTCAATATGCCGGAGCATTCGCCTAGAATAATTCGTGTCGATTGATTCGGTGCTTCTGTATTGAAGATGAGCTGCCGATTCAGCTCACGATCTAACAATGTCATAGAACTCTTCCTCTCTATACACCTTATTCCCCGTGCACAATCATGCACAAATTGGTTGCTGTCAAAGTCAACCAGTAGGAAGGGCTGTGCTGCTGTATGTAGCGTTCAGTAGCCCTTCCCGATTTTATGAACGGATTTCCGTAACAGTGCGTGTTCAAAAAGGCCGGTTTTCAGCACCGAAGCTTATGCTTCCGATGTGCGTTTTTTCAAAACGCCTCAATTGGATGAAGCTAGGGCCTGAGGAGCGGAGTGTACGTATTGGGTACATGAGCACCTGAGATGTTTCCGCAGGAAACATACTTCGTAAGCATCTGCTTAGGCCCGGCTGAATTCAAGATTCGATGCCGAGTCCACTTCATGATCAAAAGCAGACTTTTTGAACAACCTCTAACAGTGATTCGAGTCCGTCGCTGGACAATGGGTGCGTTACGAGCTGCACGCTTCGCATTCTTCCACGGTTAATGCTTGACTGCGCACGTAATACGTTGACTTCAGCCCAGCCTTCCATGCATGAAGATGGAGAGAAAGAAAGTCTACAGCGCGAATATCCGGACGTACATATAAGTTGAAGCTCTGTGCTTGATCGATATGGCGCTGACGTGCCGCTGCCATACGAATGGACCAGTTCTGGTCGAGACGGAAGGCTGTCTTGTAATACCACATTGTCTTTTCCGATAGATCTGGAGCAGGATTTGCAATCTTGTACGTCGTCTTCTCCTCATAGCTAAGCAGGTCATAGACTGGATCAATGCTTGCCGTTGAGCCCGCAATAATGGAAGTAGAACCGTTCGGAGCTACCGCCATCAGCCATGCATTGCGCATGCCGTTCGCCTGTACCTTATCCGCAAGTTCTTGCCACTGTTCGGTCGTCACGAATTTGCCTTGACGGGTGCCCGTTGTATATTCTCGATCGGAGAAATAGCCGCCGTTCTCCCATTCCGATTGAGCGAAGAGCGGATATGCTCCTTTTTCCTTAGCAAGCTCCATACTGGCCTGGATCGCCAGGTAGTTGATCTTCTCATAGAGCGCGTCATTATATTGCACGGCTTCTTCGGACTCCCACGCGATGCCTTCTAGGGCAAGCAGGTGATGCAGGCCGAAGGTTCCAAGTCCAATTGCGCGATAGCGGCGGTTCGTATGCTGTGCCTGAAGCACCTCAATGCGATTAATGTCGATAACATTGTCGAGCATGCGAACCTGAATTGGAATAAGCCGCTCCAGAATATCGGCACGCACAGCACGTGCTAGATGGACTGAATTCAGATTGCATACGACAAAATCACCAGGGATTTTGCTAATAATAATGCGAGACTGTCCATCCTGAGTGGTCAGCTCCTCTTGCTCAACGAGGGTAGGCGACATATTCTGCATAATTTCCGTACACAGGTTGGAACTGTAGATCATGCCATGCGCCTTGTTCGGATTCGCGCGGTTCGCGGCATCCTTATAGAACATGTACGGTGTTCCTGTCTCTAGCTGCGACTTCAAGATACGCTTCATAATGTCGATCGCAGGCAGTGTAATGCGCGGCAGGCTTGAATTCGCAACTGCCTCGGCGTATTTATCGCGGAACTGGCCCTGACCACGCTGCTCGTCGTAGAAATCCTCAAGTCCAAGAGGGCGTCCATGGGTATCCTTCCAGCCCATGATCTTCTTCACTTCGTGAGGGCAGAACAGATGCCAATCCTCCCGGTTCTCCACCGCCTCCATGAACAGATCCGGCAAGCTCACCCCATGGAAAATATCATGCGCCCGCATGCGCTCATCCCCGTTGTTCAGCTTCAAATCGAGGAAGGACAGAATATCCTTGTGGAACACGTCCAAGTACACTGCGATCGCGCCCTTGCGTGTGCCCAATTGGTCGACGCTGACGGCTGTATTGTTAAGCTGGCGAATCCAAGGGATAACACCTGAGCTTGTATTTTTATGTCCGCGAATATCGGAGCCGCGTGCCCTGATCTTGCCTAGATATACGCCGATACCGCCGCCCATCTTGCTGAGGCGGGCTACATCGGTGTTGGACTCGAAGATGCCCTCCAGCGAGTCGTCTACCGTGTCGATGAAGCAGCTGGATAATTGTCCGGCCACCTTCTTGCCTGCATTCGCCATCGTCGGTGTAGCAGCGGTCATGTATAGATTAGCCATTGCCCAGTATGCTTCCTTAGCCAG
>Ga0209566_100538_pt1 | contig 25693 bp, 9 predicted proteins | sample Araplavi_mTSA_r2_2_FD_184287 | JGI IMG/M metagenome (GOLD analysis project Ga0209566, IMG submission 184287) | Arabidopsis root microbial communities from North Carolina, USA - plate scrape CL_Cvi_mTSA_r2 (SPAdes) (version 2) | ecosystem: Host-associated > Plants > Roots > Endosphere | place: USA...
GTGAGCAGCAGGCGGTAAAAGATCGGACCGTAGAGCAGGTCGACGCCGACGCCGACGTCCAAGGTCTCGATCAATTGCCCTCGGCGGATTCCTTTTTCCAGAATGCCCTTCGCTTCGGCCCGCCGTGGCTGAAAATAGCGGGTCCGGTAAGCCTCGGCCACGCCGGGATCGAATTGCCCCTCGCCTACGAGCTGGGCGATGATCTTGCCCTCCGGGCTCGTCAAAAAGCGGGCTACATTCACGGCGTGGATCTGAATGTCCTCGAATACGTCGCCCGTGTCAGGTACGGGCAGCCGGGCCGAAGCCGCCGACAAGAAGCCGTCCATCACGACCGCCGCTTTGTTCGGCCACCATTTATAGATCGTCGCCTTGCTGACGCCCGCGCGTTCGGCGATCTTCTCGACCGTCACCGCGGCGAAGCCGATCTCCAGCAGCAGCTCGTATGACGCGGACAGAATCGCCTGCTGCGTCTTGGGATCGCGCGGGCGCCCCCGCTTGTTCTGTTCCTCCATTTCCCCGTTCCCCTTTCCTGCCCGCTCTCCGAATGAAATACAATACGTTCAGTATACGAAAGATCCGCAAAAAAACAAAAACAATTGAGCTATTTACAAAACGCTCCGTTCAGTATATGATGAACTCATCAAATTAATAAACTGTACGTTCAGTATTTTAATGGACGTATACGTGGGAGGTTACCTGCATGCAAAAGGAAACGAAAAGAAACGCGGGCCTCATGTCGACCGGATTGACCGTCCTGCTGGCGGCGGCTTGCGGTCTCATCGTCGCCAATTTGTACTACGCCCAAACGCTGGTGGGACCGATCGCCGCGTCTACCGGGCTCTCTTCGGCGGCTGCCGGCCTGATCGTAACGTTGACGCAAATCGGCTATGTCGCAGGCCTACTGTTCGTCGTACCGCTGGGCGACATCGTAGAGAACCGCCGCCTGACGGTCGTTGCGCTGACGCTGGCTTCAGCCGCTTTGTTGGCCGCCGCATTCGCGCCCAACGCGCCGCTGTTTCTGGCCGCGTCGCTTTTCATCGGGACGGCATCGGTCGCGGCGCAGGTACTCGTCCCCTTCGCGGCCTCGCTGGCCTCCGACGAACAGCGTGGACGCGTCGTCGGAAACGTGATGAGCGGGCTCCTGCTCGGCATCATGCTCGCCCGTCCGGTTGCGAGCTTCGTGGCCGGCATCTGGACCTGGCGATATGTGTTCGTCGCTTCGGCCATCGTCATCGCGCTGCTCGCAATCACCCTGTGGCGCAAACTGCCTCAGCGCACGCCTGCCCCCAACGTCTCCTATGGCCGGCTGATCCGCTCGCTCGGGACGCTGCTCGCACGAACGCCGGCCCTACGCCGCCGCGCTTTGTATCAAGCTTTCTTGTTCGGCGCCTTCAGCCTATTCTGGACGGTCGCGCCGCTGCGTTTGGCCGACGCCTACGGCATGTCGCAGCAGGGCATCGCCTGGTTCGCGCTCGTCGGGGTCGGCGGCGCGGTCGCCGCGCCGATAGCGGGCAGACTCGCAGACAAAGGCTGGAGCCGGCCGCTGACTCGTCTGGCCATGGCCGTCGCCTTCGTCTCCTTTCTGCTCCCGTACTTTTTCCATGGCCATTCGACCGCCGCGCTTATCCTCCTCTTCGTCTCAGCGATCGCGCTCGACATGGCCGTATCCGGCAATCTCGTGCTCGGACAGCGCGTCGTCTACGCGCTCGGCAGCGAGACCAGGGGCCGCCTGAACGGGCTGTTCATGTCGATCTTCTTCCTCGGCGGCGCCATCGGCTCGACGGTCGGCGGCTGGGCTTACGCGCACGGCGGCTGGGCGCTGGCGGCGTTGATCGGAGCGGCACTGCCGCTGCTCGCCTTCCTATATGCCGCTACCGAGCGGCCGGAGGCCTCAACCCGGACGGCGCCGAGCAATTTGCGGCAGACAGTATAAGGAGGGCTCCATTTTGCAGGCTGCGCATCGATTGCGACAGCCTCGTCAGCACCATCCCCTCGGGAGGAAGCAACAAGAGAACCGTCAAGGAAGACTACCCTGACGGTTCCTTGCTTGTCCCCATTCGTGCCGTGTTAGGGTTAAAGGGCTTTTCTGCTAAAAGGCCATTCGTGCCGCGCGCGACGGGTGAATGGAGTTGCTGCTAGATGGCCATTCGTGCCGCACGCGATGGGTGAATGGCTTTTCTGCAAAAGGCCACTCGTGCCGCACGCGATGGGTGAATGACTTTTCTGCTAAACGGTCATTTGTGCCGCACGCGATGGGTGAATGGCTTTTCTGCTAAACGGTCATTCGTGCCGCACGCGATGGGTGAGTGAAATAGTTGCTAAAATGCATCTAATTTCCCCTATCCGATCTGCGTTTGGGTCTACAATTGCTAAAGTACAACTAATCCAACGTTCAGAAGCCACTTTTTTATCATTGGGAAAAGATTAATTGCACTTTAGCACTTATCGTCCCTGGGCGGGTCCATTTGGACGCTTTTAGTTGCACTATGGCACTTATTTCCTCCGAACCTTCGACCTTCGACCTTCGACCTTCGACCTTCGACCTTCGACCTTCGACCTTCGACCTTCGACCTCGAACCTCCGACCTTCGACCTTCGACCTTCGACCTTCGACCTTCGAACCTTCAACCTCCGAACCTTCAACCTCGAACCTTCGACCTCGAACCTCCGAACCTTCGACCTTCATACCTACAGATATTCGATCTTCACAAATCGGCACCTTCAGACCTTCGAACTCCCGTCCTCTGCCGGGCCACTATTCGACGCGCTGGCAATAACCCGGCAACCTGCCCCCTACTCCCCCCGAAATTCCCATCGGAAAGGTCTAGCTCAGTATTTCCCTCCTTCTACCCTCCCTGTCCCCCTGCCGAAAAGATATACCTTCTATAATGCCAAAATAGGACCGACTCGTCGTGGAGTCGATCCCATTCTTTTTCTGCTCTTTTTCTGTTTTCTATTCTTTTTCTTTTTCTTTTTCCATTGTATTTCCAATGATTTTCCCTTAAATGGCCGCCAGCAGGTCGTTCAATGTCTCTGCCATCGACGGATGCGTAAAAATCGTATCGCGAAGAACCGTGTACGGCTGATCCGTCTTCATGAACATCGACACGATATTGACGACTTCGCTCGATTCCGCGGCGAACATCGTGAACCCGAGCAATCGATCCGTCTCCGCATCCACGACGGCCTTCAGCAGCCCTTCGGTTTGCTTCAGTTGACGGGCCCGGGGGGCGGCTGCGGCCGGCAGCTTGGCCACCTTCACCCGGTACCCTTGGCGCAGCGCCTCGGCCTCCGTCAGCCCGACATGGGACAACGGCGGGTCGACAAAGACCGAATACGGGACAAATCGGCGGTCCTCGGTGGAGCGCAGCCGCTCGCCGAACAGCTGGTCCCGCACGATCCGGTAATCGTCGAGCGAGATATAGGTAAACTGCGGGCCGCCATTCACATCGCCGAGCGCCCAGATGTGCGGAACGCTGGTCTGCAGCCGCTCGTCGACTTCGATAAAGCCCCGCTCGCTCAGCTTGACGCCAGCCGTTTCCAGTTGAAGCCCTTCCGTGTTGGCCGCGCGGCCCGCCGCGATGAGCACGGCTTCTGCTTCTACCGCGGTCTCGCCGCCTGGCGACGTCAGGCGCAGCACGGCCGCTGCCTCATCGTCCTCGATCCGACTCACCTTCGTATCCAGCAGGATGCGGACGCCATGACGCTCCAGTGCCGCCCGCACCTCTTCGGCGATGTCGCGGTCCTCCCGCGGCATGAACCGACTCCCCTTCTCGATGACGGTCACCTGCGAGCCGAAGCCGGCATAGATGGAAGCGAACTCCAGTCCGATGTAGCCGCCTCCTACGATGGCGAGGCGCGCCGGCAGCCGATCGAGATCCAGCAGCTCTGCACTTGTATAGACGCGGCTGCTGTCGATGCCGGGCAGGCTCGGCACGACCGGCCGCGCGCCGGTATTGATGAATATCTTCTCCGCCTCGATGATCCAGGTGCCCGACTCGGTCTCCACGCGAACCTCGTGCGGGGAAAGGAACGAAGCCACCCCCGTCAATACGGTTACGCCCGGATGGCTTTTCACTTTGTCGAGGTTTTTAGCGCGCAGGAGCGCCACGAGCTCGTTCTTTTCTTTGATCGCCCGAGCATAATTAGCCTGCCGCTCTTCCTCGGAGCCGGCTCCGTGCTCGGAAGCGAGGTGCGCCTGGTAAGCCAGCGCCTTCGTCGGAATGCAGCCTACGTTAATGCAGGTGCCTCCGTACATGAGCGGAGATTTCTCGGCGACGGCGACCTTTAAGCCTTGCTCGGCCAGATAGGGAGCCAGCGTTTTGCCGCCTTTGCCAAAGCCGATGATGAGCGCGTCGTACCGCTCTCTTTTGTCTGCCATCGCGCATCCGCTCCTTGCCTTGAATTAAACGTCTTGCATGCCGGATGGCACGTCGAGCGGGTTCCGGACCGACCTCTTGAACGTCTCTCCCCATTCCTTCATGGCGCTGATGATCGGGGCCAACGTCTGTCCGAACGCCGTCAGCGAGTACTCCACCTTCGGCGGAACCTGATTGTATACCTCCCGATGCACGACGCCGTCCTCCTCCAACTCCCGCAGCTGCAGCGTGAGCATGCGCTGGGTGATCGACGGACAGATTCTGCGGAATTCGTTGAACCGCTTGGGACCGTCCATCAGATGGAAAAGCAGCACGCCCTTCCACTTGCCCCCGATGACGTCCAGCGTAAATTCAACCGGACAGCCTTCGTCGTTCGGGCAGAATCCGTACCCGCTCACTCGATCTCGCAAGTCATCCAGCTCCTCTTTGTATCGCATGCGGCATGCTTCGACATGCCGGTATCTCCTTTCGATATTAGCACGCAATCGCGGCGATTTAAAATCCTTCCAGCACCACTTTGCCGACCGTCCGGCCGGACTCGAGCATCGCGTGCGCCTTGCGCAGGTTGTCCGCGTTGATCGGCGCAAGCACCGCGCTGGTCGTCGTCCGCACCTTGCCTTCGTCCACGAGACGGGCGATCTCGCTGAGCAGGTTGTGCTGTTCGATCATGTCAGGCGTCTGATACGTCGAGCGGGTGAACATCAACTCCCAGACGAAGGTGACGCTCTTGTTCTTGAGCAGCGTCAGATTCAGCAGCTGATCCGTCTCCACGATCGAGCAGATCTTGCCCTGCGGCGCGATCGCCTCGGCCATGTTCGCCCAATGCTTCTCCGTGCTGTTCAGGCAAAGGATATAGTCGACCTCGCCGAATCCCGCCGCCTTCAGTTGCGGAAGGAACGGTTCGAAATGGTTGATGACGGCATCCGCGCCCAGCGCTCTGGCCCAGTCTGCGGACTCGGGACGGGAGGCCGTGCCGATGACCGTCAGCCCCGCATGCTTCGCCAGCTGAATCGCGATCGAACCGACGCCTCCCGCCGCGCCGATGACGAGGATCGTCTTGCCGGCGTTCGCGGCCGGATCCGGCGATACGCCAAGCCGGTCGTACAGACTCTCCCAGGCCGTGATCGATGTCAGCGGCAAGGCCGCGGCCTGCGCATAGTCGAGCGTGGACGGCTTCGTCCCGACGATGCGTTCGTCGACGAGGTGGTACTCGCTGTTGCCGCCCGGCCGCGTGATGCTGCCTGCATAGTACACTTCGTCGCCCGGACGGAACAGCTCGCAGTCCGGTCCGACCTGCTCCACCACGCCCGCCACGTCCCAGCCGAGCACTCGCGGCGCGCTTTCCTCGCGGCTTTTCGGCGAACGCACCTTGTAGTCCACGGGGTTCACCGAGATCGCGCGCACCTTCACGAGCAGGTCACGACCCGTGGCTGCCGGCTTCTCCACCTCCACGTCGACCAGGCTTTCGGGATGCTCGATTGGCAGGTATTTGAAGAGCGCCACGGCTTTCATCGTTTTTTTTGCATTCGACTTGTTCGCATTCGTCTTGTTCACATTCGTCTCGGTGGCATCCGTCTTGTTTGCATTTGTTTCTTTCGTCATGTTCACGCACTCCTTCGCGGTTTTACAGTTTGTATGGCTCATATACGCACTATAAGACATACACAGCAATCGCGTAAGTACGCACATTCATGTGGGATAGGCACACGATTTATACTATTGGAACTTAGTATCGCGACGTCATAAGCAGCTCAAACAGGCCCCTATCCGCCTGCGAATCGGGCCTGCAAGAACGGCGAGGCACGGCGCCTCTATTCGCTGAGCTGCTGACTGACCAGATAATAATAAAGTCCCTTCGCCGCGATCAGCTCGGCATGCGTGCCGGACTCCGCGATCTCGCCGCCGTCGAGGACGAGGATCAGATCCGCCTTCTGCACGGTGCTCAGTCTGTGCGCGATGATCAGCGCCGTGCGACCTTTCATCATGGCGTCCATATTCTGTTGAATGATCCGCTCCGACTCCGAATCCAGCGCGCTCGTCGCCTCGTCGAAGATGAGAATGCCCGGCTCGCCAAGCAGCGCCCGCGCGATCGCGATCCGCTGCAGCTGTCCGCCGGACAGGCTGAGTCCGCCCTCGCCGATCATCGTCTTGAAGCCGAGCGGCAGGACGGTCACGAAGTCGTATGCGCCCGCCAGCTTGGCGGCCGCTTCGACCTCTTCGAGCGTCGCGGACGGGAACCGGATCGCGATATTGTCCTGGATCGAGGCGCGAAACACGCGGTTCTCCTGCTGTACGATGCCGATCTTGCGGCGCAGGGAGGCGGCGTGTATCTGCCGGATGTCGTGTCCGTCCAGGCGGATCGTCCCGCTCGTCGGCAGGAACAGCTTCGTCAGCAGATTCGCGAACGTCGACTTGCCCGACCCGCTCCGTCCCACGAGCGCGACGGTCTGTCCGGGCTCGATGCGGACGCTCACCTGCCGCAAAATGCTGGGACCGCCTTTTTCATAACGAAAAGAGACATTGTCGAATTGAATATGTCCTTTGAGGGTGGCCAGCCTCCGTTTGCGCTCGGGATCGGGCTCCTCCGAGGATGCCTGGAACACGTCGTCGATCCGCTCCACCGACACGCGGACCTCCATCAACTCGTTCAGCATATCCAGCATGCGTGAGATGGATTGCGCGACCGTCAGATAGACCGACAAAAAGGCGACGAACTGTCCGACCGTGAGCTGGCCGTGCAGGACAAATACGGCGCCGCTGTATAGCACAAGCGCGTTGCCCGCCGTCTGAATGCCGTCCGCGGCCGTCTCGGACGCGACGAACAGGCCGATGGCCTTGATTCGCTGCTTCAGCGCAAGCTGCAGCTTATCCATCAGCTTCCACCGGATGACCGGTTCGGCAGCCAGCGCCTTGACGGTCGAGATCAGCTTGATCGCTTCGACCATCGTCGTCTGGGACTCCGCCTCGGCCTCGAACTGCCTGCGGCTGTTTTTGCGCATGAGGGGCGAGATGAGCAGCACCAGCGCGACATAACAAGGGATAACGGCAAATGCGATCATCGACAGCCGAACATGATAGACCAACATGAGCCCGCCATAGATGACGACCGTCAGCGCATCCAGCAGCAGCTGCACCGCGCCGGCGGTCAGCATGCGCCGTATTTTCTGGTTCTCGCCCACCCGGCTCGTCAGATCGCCGATCGTGCGCGCCAGAAAGAAAGACATCGGCAGGCTGAGCAGATGCTTGTAAAAGTCGCCCAACATCGCGATATCGATGCGCAGCGCAAGCCGGGCCGCGATCAGATGGCGAAGCGAGTTCACCGCAATATAGCAGGCCGACAGTCCGAGCATGCCGGCGAGCAGCAGATGGAGAAGATTCTCCCGCTTGCCGACGAGCACGCGGTCGATGATCACCTGCGTGACGATCGGGAGCGCCAGCGCGGTCAATTGCACGAGCAGGGATACGATCAGGAGGGAGATCAGCGCTTTTTTGTTCGGCTTTATATAGGCGGCAGCTCTGGCAATCGGACTGCGGGCCCGTTCGTGGGAAGCCAACCGGTTCGTCGGCGTCAGCGTCAGGATCGCCCCGCTCCAGCCCGCCTGGAAGTCGGCTCTGTTCATTTTTTCCAAGCCGTACGCCGGATCGCCGACCGTCACGTGGTTGTCTGTCACTTCGTACACGACGATAAAATGCTCGCCCCTCCAATGTGCGATCGCAGGCAGCTTGACGGCGGCAAGCTCTTCAAGCGTCGATGTAAAACCTTGCGCGGACAGCCCCAGCGCTTCCGCAGTCTCGGTCAACCCGTAGAGCGAGCTGCCGGAACGGGACATCTCCGTCTGTTCCCGGACCCGGTTCAATTGAACGCGGGAGCCGTAATAAGCCATCACCATGGCCAGGCAGGTCGGTCCGCAATCCATCTCGTCGCGCTGCAGGAGGATCGGATATTTGCGCAGCCTGAACCGCCTTCGCTTGGCGGACGCTCGGTCAGCCGTCTGCCAGACGGCAGCCGTGCCGGGCGGCGCTTCCTCGTCCAACGCGTCGTCCAGCTCGTACTTCGCCCCGCTGGATACATAGTTCGCCGAGATGCGCTCAATCGCAGCGCGCAGCGAGGGGTGCGACAGGATCATGACGTCGAAGTCTTCCTTGGCGAGCCGGAACAGCCGCGCTTCCTCGATGGCGACGACCGTCGCCTGCCGCCGCGCCCCTGTCAGCAGGGCCAGCTCGCCGAAAAAATCGCCCGGAATGAGACGGTTGACCACGCTGCCGTCCTCTTCCTTGACGACCTCGCATTGACCGGCATGCAGAATGTAAAAAGCGTCTCCCTCTTCTCCCTGGCGCACGATCGCCTGTCCTTGATCCGCATGGACGACGGTCATCCGTTCGAGAAAGGTCCGTACCGCCTCATGATCGGGTGCCGCAAGCAGCGTCGTCCGCTTCAGAAACGTCGCGACGGCCCGAGACGACATGTACGTCCCGAGCAAGCGCTCGAGGCCCGGATTGCGCAGCAGCATCTCGCGGAGCCGCGCGGCCGGGACCGCCAGCAGCCATACGCTTCCGGCCGCGCAGTAAGCGATCGGACTGGCCGGCTGATCCGCGCCTCCGTCCCATCCGAAGCTGTCCCCTTCCTGCAGCAAGCCGAGGCTGACGGCATCTCCGTTCGCCTGCTCCTCAATCATTCGTACTTCCCCGGATATCACGCACAAAAGAGAGGCTGACGCGCCTCCCTGCTCGATAATCGTCTGTCCGATGGCGTATTGCACGACTGCGGCTTGGCGGGACAGCTCTTGCTTCTCCTCCGGATGAAGCACGCTGAACAGGGGCGTTCTATCCATATAGGCGAGCTTATTCGCGTCCGTCATGTTCCCTGTCTCCAATGCCCCGGTCTAACCCGGATATCGCGATTTTCACGTCAGCTTGCCGGCGCTTGTCGGCCAGCCATTCGTCGAACAGCAGCCGTTCGATCCGGGCGCGCGTGCCGTCGTTCAGCTCCGCCGGGTACACTTCCTCGATCTTGATCACGTAAAATTGCTTGTCGACTTCGAGCGGTCCCATCACCGCGCCCGCATCCGATCCGAACGCCCGCTCCGCAATTGCGCGAGGCAGCTGCGCGCGCTCCCGGCGGCCGACGTACCCGCCGGCAAGACGAGTGTCCGCGTCCGTCGAGTACGTGCGCGCCAGCTCGTAGAACGGCGCCCCCTCCTTCGCCTTGAACGCCAACTCCCGCGCCAACCCCCGATCCGGCACGACGATCTGCGCGATCGCCACCGCGTCGAACGCCGAACGCCGCTCCGCGAAGTATCGCTCCGCCCGGCCGGCGGCGATGTGCGACCGGACACGATCCTTCAGAAGCTTCATGCGGGCGTAATCGACGAGATCGCCGACCTGCAGCGAACGTGCCGACAGCCAGTCCGCGATGTCCGAAGATCGATACAGCCCCCGCTCCGCCCTCCAGTCATCGACCGCCTGCTGGAGCTCTTCGCGGCTGACCGCGATCCCATACACCTGCGCATAGGCGCCGATCAGCTTGTTCGAAGCGTATTCCTCCAGCGCTTCGAATCCGCCGTTCATACGCGCGTAGCGCAGCACCGCGGCGAGCGAGAAGCTGGATCCTTCTATTTGAAGGGCAACGACCTGATCGAGAGGCATTATGGCAATTCCCCCTAGGTCTCTTCAGATGGTTCAATAAAAGCGCGGGAGCATCTCCCGCGCCGCCCTGCTTTAGTAACTATAACGTTTACCGCCGTTCACGCTTTTGGCTTCTTCTTCGGTCAGCTCCTTGGACAGATCGGCGAGCTCGATTTCAGCCTCGCTGTTCGACGCTGCTGCGTCGTTGCTTGCTTCCGCTTTCTTTTGCTCTTCAGACATGACTTCACCTCCTTTAAGATTGCTAACTCCAGCGTACGGCAGCCGAATAAAAGAATAATGAAAAGCATCGTCAGGATTGAAGAAAAACCGCGAAGCATCAAGGCTTCGCGGCTGATTTCTTGGATGGCGATTATTTTTGGCGGCCATGATGCACCAAGTCTTTCTGTCGGGATGCACTATGCGGCCGGTCGAATGAATGGCTGGCGAACGCCGCCTTCCCCTTTCATCGCCCGACTAGGTCTTGGTGAATATCCCTTATAGTCAAATTGGATCATTTATTTCTGAAAACCTGCTTTTCTATTACAGTTCTAGTTCATTTTTACGATAAATGAATGGTGGATTTTTGCCGGCATAGGGAAATAAATGCACAATAACCACTTCCCTGGCCAAAAATGAAACCTAAGACATAGGACTTGCGAGGAGGGAATTGCTATCGGGTTTTGCCTTGTCTTGATGCAAATTTAACAACAGGAGCGGAATGTAGTGAAGAAATTGCTAACGATGTCGTTTTTCGCAAAAAACTTATTGTTGTCCTTTATTAACATCATTCTCATCGGAGCGGCGCTCATCACGTCCGCATACGTCGTCGAAAAAAACATATTGATCGACCAGCTGCAAGGACAAATCAAGGTCGTCACCGAAAATTGGGCCAAAGGAATCGAACCGGAAAAAATCCGGAAGGCAATGGCCGAGAAAAGCTACGACGGCCCCGTTCAGAAAGAGCTGACGGCTTATCTGAACGAGGTGAACAAAAACAATCCGAACATCGCCCAAGCTTACGTCTTCGGGACGGAGCTGACGAACGGCAACCAGACGTCGATCGCGGCGATGCCGACAAGTCTGATCACCGCGTTCCAGGAAGCGAAGCTGAACGTGGGGGACATGTACGAGCAGCCGAAAAAAGTCGCCGACGCGCTTTCCGACATGCTGCATTCCGGCAAGCCGACCTTTACCGACTTCTATTCCGACGATTTCGGGACGTGGACGACCATCGCGTATCCGCTTAAGGGCGCCGACGGCAAAATTTTCGCGTATTTCGCCGTCGACGTGGACGCCAGCGCGGTTCCGAAAGGCCTCAGCAAGCTGCTGACGTACGGCATTTCTATCCTGCTCATTCTACTGGCCGTCATTTTGTTCATCCAGTTTTTCGTTTCCCTCCGCACGATGAAGCCGATGAAGGAACTGATGCGGGGCATTCAGCAGGTAAGCGACGGCAATCTGGACGTGAAGCTGAAGACGGGCAACAGCGATCTAGGCCTACTGAACGAGAAGTTCAACGGCATGGTCGCCCGTATCAACGATACGATCGCCAAGGTTCAGCAGACCTCCCATGCGCTGACGGCCTCCGCCAGAGATCTGCATGCCGTCTCGGAAAAAAACAACGCGAATATGAACGCCATGACCGCCAGCATGCAGGAAATTACCGTGAGCGTCGTCACTCAGGAACAGGCGGCGAGCGACGGAGCGAAAGCGATGGCCGAAATGGCCAATGTCATTCAGAACATCGCCGCGAACTCCTCCCAAGTCGCCGATGAAGCGACGGAGATGGAAAAGCTCTCGCTCGAAGGCAACAAGGTCGTCCGGCAAGTATCGGATCAGATGGGCCAGATCGAAGACTTTGTATCCCGAACGACGAACGCGGTACAGATGCTCGAGGGCCGGTCCCAGGAGATCGAGAATATCGTCGCCATCATCACCGGGATCTCCAGCCAGACCAATCTGCTGGCACTGAACGCGGCGATCGAGGCGGCACGGGTCGGCGAGTACGGCGCAGGCTTCGCAGTCGTGGCGCACGAGGTCCGCAAGCTCGCGGAGATGTCGGCGCAATCGGCCAACCAGATCACCGAGCTGATCAAAGAAATCCAGAGCGAGATCGGCATCGCAGCCCTCGCCATGGAGCAAGGGACGAACGAGGTCAGGATCGGCAAGGAGATCGCCTCGGACGCAGAGCGGATGTTCGCCGGTATCCTGACCGCCACGAACAACGTCGCTATTCAGATTCAGGAAGTATCCAGCTCGACCGAACAGATGTCGGCCGGTACCGAAGAACTGACTGCCACATCGGCGGAGCTGTCGGCGTCTGCGGGCAAAACCGCGGCCAACAGCGCAAAAATCAACGATTCGATCGAAGATCAGAGGGAATCGATGCGCGCCATCGTCGAATCTTCGACGGGTCTGACGGCGATGTCCGTCGAGCTGCAGCAGTTGGTCGAACGCTTCAAGGTCCAACGCTAATTCAAAGATATTGATTTAAAACACCATAAAAGCACTCTCCCGGATCCTACCGAGACGCACTCTATCTCTGGGATGGAGTGCGTCTCCATTCTTAGCAATGGAGGCAATAAAACATGTCTTACAATCGTTCCGCTACCGATCGGTTCCCAGCGCGCGGATCGCAACAACCGGTTCTCTTACTGCCGATGGACTTCTCACGTCACAACCGTACGTATGCTTACGATACGATCGAATACGCATTAAGCGAGCCATTAACCCGGATACTCCGGGAATCAAGTTGGGAGGGAAATCGTGACCTTGCCTTGCTGGCGGCCGTCTACTTCGCCTGGATCTACCGCTTGTCCGGCGAGCGCGAGATGGCGGCGGGCATCGCCGCGGCGGCTGGCGACGTGCCCGTGTTCATCGACGCGGCTGAAGCCAGAACGTTCGCCGACTTGCGCGATGCCGTTCATCGCGGCCTGATCTCGCCGGAGCCGCCGGAACCGCCGTCGGGCGGCGTCTGGGAGACCCGCTTCTCCGTTGGCTTCCCCCTTCGCGCGGAGCGCGAGCTGCTGAATTGGCAGCTGCTCGAGCGCGGCGACAGCTGGTCCATCGTCGTCGATTACGACGCCTCGCTCTTCCGCGCGGCGACGATCGAACGCTATGCGCGATACTATGTCGCACTGCTGGAAGCCGCGCTTGCGGATCCGTCCGCAAGCTTCGCCGGCGTCGATCTGCTGACCGAGGAAGATGCCGCGGTCTACGCGGCGCTGAACGCGACCGAAGCGGAATACGATCGCGATGCCACGATTCACGGCATGATCGAGCGGGCGGCCGCGCGCTATCCGGACAAGACGGCGGTATCCTCCGCCGAAGGGAAATGGACGTACCGGCAACTGAACGAGATGGCGAATCAAACGGCTCGGATGCTCATGGACCGTGGGCTCCGCAAGGGCGAATTCGTCACCATCCTGATGGAGCGCAGCGCTGCGCTGATCGTGAGCCTGCTCGGCGTCCTGAAGGCGGGCGGCGTCTACGTACCCGTGGACCCGGAGCACCCTGACGACCGGAATCGATATATCGTGGAGGATACGGGGTCGGCGTTCATCCTGACGAAAGGCAAATATAGAGAGGCCGCAGACCGATTATGCGCAGGGATCGGAACGGTCAAGGCCATCGTCGACGTCGAGGCGGGATTCCCGGCGTATGACGGCACGGACAACCCCGACGCTGGCGCCGGGCCGGACGATCTCGCTTATGTCATCTACACGTCGGGCTCGACGGGCCGGCCGAAGGGCGCGCTCATCGCCCACGCAGGCGTCGTCAACCTGGGCGAATCCGTCCGCAAGGATTGCCGGATCGGTCCTGACGACGTGCTGACGCAGTTCGCGACGTACAGCTTCGACGCCTCCGTGTGGGACACGATCGGCGCGCTGTTCTATGGCGCCGAGCTCTACTTGCTGTCTCCGGCCGAACGCATGTCGGTCGAAGAATTCGCCGATGCCGTCGAGCGGACGGGAACGACGATCATCGCGATATTGCCGACGGTATTCTTCAATCAACTGTCCGCGTATTTGTCCGAAGAAGGCTATCGGAAGCTGTCCCGCGTCCACTTGATCACGGTCGCCGGCGAGGCCCTGTACGGCGAGCAAGTGCGCGCCTTCCAACGCAAGTTCAAGGACGCCATCGCGATCGTGAATGTGTACGGACCGACAGAGTGCACGGTGTGCACGACGACGCACACGATCAAGGGCTACATTCCCGACGACCTGGCGAACGTGCCGATCGGACGGCCGATCGGCAACTACAAGGTCTACATCGTTAACGAGGAGAACCGGCTGTGTCCGCTCAACGTTCACGGCGAGGTACTTATTTCTACCGTAGGACTGGCCAAAGGCTACCTGAACCAGCCGGAAAAGACGAAGGAAGCGTTCGTCCCGAATCCGTTCGAGCCGGGCAAGCTCATCTACAGGTCCGGGGACTTCGCGAAGCTGCTGCCGGACGGTACGATCGAATACGTCAGCCGCAGGGACTCGCAGATCAAGATTCGCGGACATCGCATCGAGATCGGCGAGATCGAGGACGCTTTTGCCAAGATTCCAAACGTACAGAACATCGCCGTCGTGCCGAAAAAGGAAAAAGACGGCCAGAACATGCTCGTCGGATACTTCACGTCCAAGGACGGAGAGCGGGTAGCCGCCGCCGAGATCAAGCGCATGCTGGGCGAGAAGCTCCCTTCCTACTTCGTGCCGAAGCTGGTCGTTCAGTTGGAGGACATACCGCTCTCGCCTACGGGAAAGATCGATCGCAAAAAGCTCGCCGGCTACGACCTGCCGGAAGCGCAGGAGCGCGACGACGAACGCTATGCGCCGCCCGTCAACGAGACCCAAGCCGTCATCGCGGCCGCCTGGCAGGAGGGTCTCGACCTGGACAAGGTCGGCATTCGCGACGACTTCTTCGAGATCGGCGGCGATTCCCTGGCGATCATCCATGTGCTCGTGCTGCTGAAGGCGCGATTCCCGGACATCGGCATCAGCGACTTTTTCGAATGCAGAACGATTGAAAAGCTGGCCGAGCGGGCGGAACGAAGCAGCGGCGGAGCTGCCGGGTCCCGCAAGGCCTATACCGGCGGCCCGATCATCCCGCTCGACGAGCATCCCGCCGTTCTGAATCAGGCCTCGGCGGAGATGCGGCATGATCGCACGTCTGCCGTCTTGCTGACCGGAGCGACCGGTTATCTCGGCGCTTATCTGTTGTACGAGCTGCTCGTCCAGAGCGAGGCCAAGGTCATCTGTCTTGCCCGCTCCAGCGGAACGGACTCGGCGCAGCGCCGGATCCAGCAGACGATGGCGCATTACTTCGGTCCCTCATCGCTCGATCTGCTCGACGGCCGCGTCTACGTAGTGGAAGGCGACTTGTCGATGCCCGGACTGGGCCTGTCGCCGGCCGACGCTCAGTTCGTCAGCGCGAACGTGGATGCGATTTTGCACAGCGCGGCCGACGTCCGGCACTTCGGGGATGCCGCGCATTTCGACCGTTCGAACGTGCTTGCGACCCGTCATCTGATCGAGCTGGCCGAGGGATTGGACCGCAACGCGAGGTTCCACCACATCTCGACGCTCGGCATTCCCGAAGATCTGGCGCTGAGCGGGCAGTGGGAAGACGCGCTCGCGCGCCCCGAGTTCGATCCTGGCGTTAAGGTGGACAATCTGTATACGCAGAGCAAGCTCGAAGCCGAGCGGTGGCTCATGGCCGCGGCGAAGCGCGGACTGTCCGTCAGCATCTACCGGGCCGGCAACTTGTCCTGCCATGCGGAGAGCGGGAAGTTCCAGCAGAACATCGACAACAACGCCTTCTACCGGATGATCAAGGCGATGCTGCTGCTCGGCAAAGCGCCGAAAGCGAACTGGGACGTCGACTTCACCCCCATCGATTATGCGGGCAAGTCGATCGTGCACCTGGCGCTGCGGCCGGACAGCGCCGGACGGCTGTTCCATATCTGCAACCCGAAACCCGTTCGCTACGATCGGATGATCGAGATGATTAACGCCCTCGGCTACCCTGTGGAAACGCTTGACTTCGACGATTACTCGAAGTGGCTGTTCGATTCGGCGGTGCCCAAGGATCCCGAAGCGGTCAAGCTGGCGATCGCCCAGCTCGAAGGCGACGGAGCCAAGGATTCCGATTACCGCTACGGATGCCCGGCCACATCGTCGTTCCTGGCCGACACGAATATCCGCTGCGCGCCTGCGGACGAAGCATATATTCGCAAGATGATCGAACACGCCGCTTCGATCGGCTATTTCCCGCAGCCGAAGGCGCTTCTTCAGGCGGATCGACGCGGCGGGACGGCAAGCCTGTGAAGTCCTTGGCGCATTAGCATTCGAACAGGCTAAGCTGCTCCGCTCCACCTATAATTCCTAGCGAAAAAAGCAGGGGCTTCCTCTCAGGTCTTGTAGACCCGGGGAAGCCCCTGTTTGCCGTAGCATGCATGTTAAGTCGTGTAATCGACCACGCGAATCGTGAAGTTTACGATCTGGTACAGTCGCTTGGCCATTTTATAATACTCGGGGAAATTCGGGATCGCCGTTTCCGCCAGCTTCCTGAACATGATCTTCGTGATCTCGAGGGTGAGAATCGCCTTGTACACATCAATCATCGTCCCCGCGACGTCCAGCACGTTGTACCCGGACAACACCATCACCTTGGTCGCCGACTCGAGATCGTATTCACGCTCGGTGTTCAGCAGCTGTCCGGCCGCCTCCGAGACGTCAACGCCTGCGTAGCGGAGCGTCGTGATCGTGACGATCATCGCGATCTCGTTATTTTTCAGCAGCGGCCGGGCGGCAGAATCCAGCGCGTCGTAGTAGGCCTGCCGCTCTTTGCCCGAGATCTCCTTGATGATCGTGTACGTGATATCCAACCGATCGTCGCTCGCGTACCGGATCGCCCCCACCAGATCGACCAGCGAGATCACGCCTGCATCGTGCAGCGCCGTGGCGATCTGCTTGACGGTCCATCCTCCGATCGATCGCATGTAATAGATGACCCACCCCGGCCTGCAATTCGCGGCCAGCAACGCTTCACCGACGTCTTCGATCTTCGTGACCCCGCCGTCGTACAGCGCTTTGGCGATCGAATAGAAGCCCAAGTTATGATACGAGACCATCAGCTTTGCAAGCGTGCTTGCAGACACGCCGGAAGCTCTCAATAGCTGAACCGTAACCGGGCCGTTCACGCCGGTAATGTCCAGATACCGGAAGTAGTCGGTCAGGACGTATCCATTGTCGATGAGCATCTGAAGCCGGTCGGCATAAGCCAGATCCGAGGCGTTCGACAGCGCCTCCTGTACGGTCAAGCCGAGCGCCTTGAAGCTTGCGGAGAGGGACGACGGCTTGTCGCCGACCGCGCTCAGCGCGCCCATGATATCGGACGCCGAATAGCTTTGCCCTCTCATGGCGAAGGCGATATCCGCCAGCGATGCGGACGGGTTCGCGGCACGGATGATATAGATCACCTTGTACGGCAGCATCGTCCAGCTTCGCAGGATCTGCACGATGGCGGCCGGGGACGTGACGCCGAGCTGCGCGAGCTGGGCGCCCTGTTCGGCTTCGGTCCCCTCGTTGCCGCGCGTCACGTTGAAGTAGTTGTAGCGCATCTTCAAAATGCTGGCATTGTCGTATCCGAGCTTGAGCAGCGTGTCGACCAGATAGCTCGCCGGAGCCGTATCCAGCAGCCCGCGAAGCGCGAGCTCGGCGGATACGTCGTTCGCATTCGCGCCGCGATCCTTCATCCGCTTCAGATAAGCGAACAGCGGATCGTCCCCGTATACCTCGGCGACGGCTGCCCGCACCCGTTCGGCCGATAGGACGGCGGGCGAGATCGCGTCGATGACGCCGAGAGCGTCCAGATGGAAAAGCACCTTCAAGGCGAGCACGATCTGCGCATCCTGGAACGAATCCTTCATGAAGCTGACGACGGCGCTCGGCGTCGTCGCGCTGCTCGGCAGAATCCGAGTCAGGTAGCCGATGCTCTCGCTGCTGTAATAAGTTTTCGTAATCGCAAGGCCCAGCTCGGTGCCCGGATAGTACGGCATGAGCAGCGCGGTCGCTTCGTCCGCGCCAAGTTCGTAGGCGTCCTTCAAGTATTGAACGATATCCGCCACCGGCGTCTGTTGCCCGCGCAGGAACGAGACCGCGCCCTCCTTCGTTTGAATCCCGTACAGATCGAGCACCTGCTGCAGCGTGCCGGAGGACGCGCCGACCGAGGCATACGCCTGGTCGACCGCCGCTTGAATGGCCGCCGCGGCATACGCGCCAAGCGACGTCAGGATCGCCTGCGTCTGCGCGAAGGTCTGGCCGAAGCTCGACTTCAGCGTCTCGGCGATCGAAGACATTCTGTACCCCGCCGCGCTTAGCATGCGGGCGGCCTTGTCGGCCGAATCGAACGCTCCCGCCCGCTTGAAAGCATCGATCGTCGCCGCATCGTAAGCCGAGCCGTACACGCCGTTCAATGCCGACAGGATCGCCGCAACATCCAGCGAACCGTTCGCGAGCAGCAGCTCTGCCGATTCGGCGGACGATTTGCCGTGGAATGTCTTCAAGAACTTGACGATGTCGAACAAAGAATACCCCGCGTTCCACAGATAGGCGATCGATTCAGCGGCGCCCGTAATGCCCGCCTCCTCCAGCGCTTCCTGCGGACCGGACGAAGCGGATGCGCCCGAAGCCTCGTCGTACACGAATCGGACGGTCCAATCGACGACGGCTTCGTCTTCGAAGCCGAGCGCGGCCAGCGCCTCGGTCGTCGCCGCCGCCGTATTGCCGTAATAGCGCTTGGAGATCTCGACCACGTCCTGCAGCGAATACCCCATCGAACGAAGGAGCAGCGCGGCTTCGCCGATGCCGGCGATGCCGCTATCGTCCAGCAGCTCCTCGGCGGTCTGGGCGATCGGCTTGCCGTAGTATTCGGCGACGGCGGCCAGCACGTTCGCGCTAGCGAACAGCTTCGACTGCAGCAGCGCGTAGGCGGTCTCGCCTGCGGACAGATGGTAATACGCCTTGGCTGCGAGAACGATGTCGGACAGCGCGAACTGGTTTCGCAGCAGTTCCGGGATCGCGTCCGCGAATTCGGGCTTGCCCGCGGCGGCCAGCGTATCGAGCATCGTCTGTGTCAGCGTCTGGCCGTAGACATAGGATACGGCCTGTTGAATCTCGTCTGGCGTAAAGTAACCGTCCAGCTCGGCTGCCGTCTGCCCGGCGGTCAGCGCGTAATGCTCCAGGCCGACGCGCACGATATTTTCCAGCCCAAAGCCCATCCGGCCGAGGAACGTCACCGCGCTGCCTAACGTGTCCATATGGCTGGCCGCGAGCGAATCGACGATATTGGCCGTTTGGGACGTGCCATAGATCTGCGCGACGACCGCGACGACATCCGACTGCTGATAATAAGATGTACCGAGCAGCGCCTTCGTCGCCTCTCCGGCCGACACGCCGTAGCCGTCCTTCGCCACCTTGACGCTGGTCGCCAGGCTGAACTGCGCCTGGTAGACGAACGGGACGGCGCCCGCATAGGTCGCGGTCCCCTGCTCGGCGAGCAGCGCATGAATCACTTTCTCGACAGGCAGCCCGTATGCGGCCGAGACCGCCGTGACGAGCGCGTTGTTCGCGCCCATATTCCGCTGAACGAACGCCGCCGCTGTCTTGCCGGCCGTCCAGGAATAGCGATCCTTCATCAGTCCGGCCAGCTCCTGAAGGCCAAAGCCTTCATAGCGCAAGTAATCGATCGCGCCTTCGGCGCTCGAGATGCCCGCCGCCTCCAGCGTCTCAGCCATCGTCGCGGCGAGCGTCTGGCCGTAGAGGCCGGCCAGCCCGGTCAGAATCTTTTTCTTGTCGTTCGGGTACTGCTTCACGAGCAGCGCCGCCGCCTCTGCGGCCGTGAGGCCATAGTCGTTTTTCAGGCTGCCCGCGATATCCGCCATCGAATACCCCGCATAGGTCAGGAACGCAAGCCCGCTCTCCGGCGTGTCGAGCGACGCGGCCTTAAGCAGCTGGGAGATCGTCACTTGCTGCTGCGAATACAGCGACTGAAGCACGCGGATCGTGTCCTTCAGTTGAACGACGCCGCTGTAGCGGTAAGCGACCGTCACCATGGCTTGCAGAACGTCCGCTTGGTCGAATCCGGCTCTCATGAGCGCAGGGCCAATCAGGCTGGCATCCCGGTAGCTCGGGTACCGGGCGAAAATCGTGTTCATGACGGAGGTTGCCGTCCCGCCCTGCGCGCGCAGCGTCTGTATCCAGAGCGTCACCGGGTCGCCTCCGTAGGCCCATGCAATCGTGCGGCCGATCGTCTCGTCGTCGTCGTTCGTATGCGCCGTCAGCACGGTCGCGGCCGCGGCCGCGTCTAAGCCGTACGCATCGCGCAGGACGAGCGCCTTGTCTTTCAACGGATAAGGCGCGAGCCGATCGATCACCTGCTCCATGGATGCGGACCGGCTCTTCAAGTAGGCCGCCACATCGCTTGCCGCGATCCCGTTCTTGCTGAAGGCGGCGATCCAGTTGGCGATGCTCAGGCGATCGAATTCGGCCGCGATCTCTTCGAATCCGTAGCCAGTGTTTTTGAGCGCGGACATGACATACGGCGCGGCGGCGCTCTTGTCGCGGCTGTACCAGATGCTGTTCAGATAGAAATTCCCGTCGACGACGTCGGCCAAGTCGTACTTGTCGGAGGTGCTCATGGCGCCGTTGATGTCCTGGATCGTCAGTTTCGAGAACATATACTGGGCGTCGTTAACCGCCGTGGGCACGCTGCACGGGCAGCCGAATCTCGCGAAGGCGTTCGTCCGCTCCAGATCCAGGAAGTCCCTCAGCGTCAAGCCCATCTGATCGACCAGCGCTTTGGAGATATCAAGCTTGCCCCAGTAGGGGTTCGCCGCCGTCGCGATGGAGACCGCATCGGTCTGCACGTCCGCCGCTTGGGCGAATGCCGCCCGCAGCGCGGCGACTGCTTCGGCAGCCGTATACCGATGGTTGTAGTCGTTTGCGATAAACTGGACCGCTTCGTTCAAGCCGAATGAACCCCCGCCCTGCAGCACAACTTCGCGTATGGCGCCAAGCGCTTTTTCCGCAGACAAGCCGGCCAGCGTGAGCTGCCTGAACGTCTCGTAAGGATGCATCCCATTGTTCGTGAAGTACAAGGCCGTCTGCGCGGGATCGTACCCGCCGGCCAAAATATACTTGATCATGCGGTTTCGCTGCGTGTAATCCAATGCCGGACTGAGCGCCGACACCGCCGCTGCGATATCCGCCCCGAAATAATCGCGGGCAAGCGCCGAACGCTTCTCGATCGTATAGCCGTTCGCGGCGAATTCGATCAGAATCGCGCCGAGCGCCGTGCCGGTCGATACCCACACGTCGTTCACGGCAGCCGCGATCGCCGCGTCGTCGTCGCCGCTGCGCTTCATGGCGTCGATGAGCACGCCTGCCCCGTCGCCGGCGGCGCGAATGCCCGTTCCGACTTCAGCCGCGGCATTCCCCCTGCCGAGCAGCTCAGCCGCCGCGAGCTCCCGTCCGTATTCCTTGCTCAGGATCCCGTAAGCGTCAGCCGCGGAAAAACCCGCGCCCAGGAAGACGCTCGCAGCTTCGGCCAGACTCTCGTAATCGTACAGCTGCGCGAGCGCGGCGCCGATCACGCTCGGCTCGAATCCGGCTTCCGACAGCAGCTTGGCATTGCCGGCCGCCTCCGTGCCGTATACCGACAGCACGGCGCCGGCAATTTCGCTTGCGCTTAAGCCCCCGTCCGCAAGCGCCCGAACCGTATCCGCAGCTTCGGCTGCATAGACGCGCCGGATCGCCGCGCCGATGTCGTTTGCGGCGTAATTGGCGGTACGCAGAAGCGAGGCGGCACTGCCGCTCGTCTCCTTGTAGTCGCTCAGCAGCACCTCTGCGGCAGCTTCCCCTGATACGCCGGCCCGCTTCAGGTGGATCGCCGCGGTCTTGCTCGAGAAGCCGAGCGCCTGCAGCGCCGGCCCGATCTCGTGGGCCGTATAGCCCGCCTTGATCAACTGGCCGATGATATCGGTGCCGTTAAAGGAAGCCGCGACGTTAAACTTCGCATAGGCGTCGTAGATCGCCGTCGCGTCCGCGTTCATGGCGTACAGCAGCGGCGCCAGGTCGGTTCTGTCAAGCAGATACTCCCGCACGACCGCCGCGTACAGCACCGCATTTTTAAATCCGCCGTCGCGCAGCGCGATCGCCGTCTCGAGCGGCGTCTTGCCGTACTGCGCATGCAGCGTCCGAGCGGGCGAAGCCGCATCTCCCGCGTCCGCGAAGCTCTGAATCATGCCGAGCAGCGACGAGACGTTCGTTACCGCGACCTCTTCGAACGGGGCCATATACGTCTTGTTGACGGCGTACACGCGATTCACGCCGCTCGACGCGACGCTCACCTTCGACGATTCATCGATGACGCTGCCGGTCCACGTCAGCACGATCTGCGTCTTGTCGGCGCCGAGCGCGGACAGGACGCCGCTCTGCCACTGCGAACCGATCTTGACGGAGAATACCGATCGCTCGTCCGTATGGGCCAGTTGCTTGTCGAAATAAAGCGTAATGCGCTTCCCGTCGGCGCTTGTCGCGGAGGACACCAGCTGCGGCGGCGCGCTGACGTTGTTCACCGGCAGATCGGCGCCGAAGTCGTAGCCGGTCTTGGATAGCTTGAGCGTAAACGCCTGATTGAATGAGACATTCGCGGCGATCGCGTAAGTGAGTCCCTCGTCGGTCGTCGTCAAGGCGCCGACGATGTCTCTGCCGGATGCATCGATCAGCTTCGCGGCGAGGCCCGGCACCGGCATCGACAAGGCGATCGTCAGTCCGCCTTCATGGAGCTTGTCGATCCGGGCGCTCACGCGGTAAGGCACATAGACGCTCGCGGCAGTGCCGAAGTCGTACTTAAACTTCAGGATGCGCAGCGAATACGTGCTGCCCTCGGCGAGCGCCGCCTGAATGACGTACGTACCGGCAGCCGCCCCCGGGACGCTGCCGGTCACGCGAACCGCGTCTCCGTCCGCCGTCAGCAGATCGACGTCCGCGGGCAGTAACTCGATGCCGGGATCGCCCAGCGTCAGCGCGATCCCGTCCGCAGTCGCGCCGGTCACGGCGACGCTCGTTCGCTTGGACAGCGCGAATTCGACAGGCCCCGCGAACGCGCGGTTCGTACCGGCTATCGACAGCGTGTAGACGGCGCCGGCATACATCGTGACGTTCGCCGTATAAAGCGTGCCGTCGGCCGAAGCCTTGTGGAAGCGGCTGTTGTCCAGCGGGATGACGATGCCGTCGTCGCCCATGAGCGTGACGAGGCTCGGCGACAGACTTGCCACCGGCTCGCTGAAATGAACGTCGAAGCCCATCGACGTCACGTCGGAGACGGTCACTCCGATCAGGCGCTGTGCCTCGAACGTCAGCGCGGCGCCGAAGTCCGCCTTCGGCGACGAGACGGCCAGCGTATACGTCGATCCTGCGATCAGCACGGCCTTCGCCTGATAGGTCAGCCCGCCGTCGGCGGTCGCCAAAGCGCCGATCGCGACCGTTTTGCCTTCGCTGTCCTTCAGCGAGAGATGTCCGGCCGTCAGATTCCGGACCGCGTGGTCGAGGCGCAGGGTGAAGCCCGTCTGCATCGGATTTTCGACGGACGCCGCCGCAGGCTCCTTCACGTAGAAAGGAAGTCCTGCGCCGAAGTCGTACCTGCTTGCGGCGATGCGCAAGCTGTAGGTGCTGCCATACGGCAGCGACGCCTTCAGCACGTAGGTCGCGCCGCCGTCAGTAGATGCCGCGGAGGCGATAGGAACGGCCTGCCCGAGCGGGTCCGTCAGCTTGAAGCTGCCGGACGTAAGTCCCGGCGCGGGCACGCTCATGCGGACCGTCACGCCAAGCGGCGTGATGCCTTCATACGAGACGCCGACCGGAACGGGGACGATCGCCGAAGCCGGAACGCCAAAGTCGAAGCCGGCCGCCGACACCGTCGCCTTGTAAGTCTCGCCCGGCGTGAGCGCTGCGGAGAGCCTGTAAGCCCCGCCGTCGCTAAGCGCCTCGACGCGTTGAATGGCTACCGCATGGCCTGCGTTGTCGCGCAGCGCGAAGTTGGCCATGCCCAGGCCGCCGATCCCGGGACTGAGCACGAGCGTCATGCCGGCGGCATCAGCAGCTTCCGCCTGAACGGTCGCGGCCTTGGGCAGCGCTGCCGTGAGCGCTTGGCCGAAGTCATAACCCGTTCGGCTGGGCAGGATCGTATACGTCTCTCCGCCGACGAACGGTCCGGTGAGCCGGTACGTTTTCCACCCGTCTTCGGACACGGCGGAAGTGAGCGTCAGTTCATGGCCGGAGGCGTCCTTCACGAGGAAGTCGTTCTTGCCGAGCGTCATGACCGCCGGGTTCAAGCCGATATCGACGTAATTCGCACCTATCCGAAGCACGGCCGGGCGTACGATCGCGGGCACGAGCACCCGGACCGGATCGCCGAAGTCGTAGCCGCTCCTCGCCGGCAGCACCGTCACCGTCTCCGAGCCCCAGAAGCTGGACTCGATGCGGTAAGTGTAGCCGCCGTCGTCCGTCGTAGCGTCATGCACCGGCAGCGGCGCGTTCTGGCCGGTCCGCCGGATCGTGAAGTCGCTTGGCCGGAGGCCGGGCAGCGCCTGGTCGAAGCGCAGCGTGAACGCGTTGTTGTTGCCGTTCTCCATTCCTTCGAACGTCGCCGAGACGCTCCGCACGGTTAGCGTGAGATCGCCGCCGAGATCGTACCCGAACTTGTCGAAGCTGAGCGTATAAGTTTTGCCCGCCTCGAGCGTCGCTTCCAGGTCGTAGGACTGTCCGGCATCCGAAGAGAAGGCGGATCGGATCTTGACCGCTCGTCCGTCCGGGTCCATCAGGCTGATATCGGTATCGTACAAGTAGACGGGCTTGCTGAATACGAGACGGAAGCCCTTCAACGTCAGCCGGTCGACCGCAACCTGGTTCGTATTTAGAGAGATCGACTGGTTGGACGCGAACCGAAACACGTACGGCGGTTTGTCAGCGATCGCGACCTGGTACTGCTTGCCGCTCGCGAGGGGCACCTTCGCATAATACGTCGCCCCCCCATCCGAAGTCTGCACGGATTGGACTGCCACCATATTGCCATCGCGGTCCTTCACCGTGAAGTCTGCAGGCGTCAGTCCGTCGACGCCCGGCCAGAGCACCAGCTTGAACCCGGTCTGCGAGCCGAAGGCGAAGGCGTTGACTTCGATCTTGAAGCCGACGGCCAGCGGAGCGAATGTGTATCCGGCCCGTTCGGCCTTCAGTGTGTACTTCTGCGTCACGTCGAAGGTGCCCTTCAGCACGTAGTAGCCCGGAGCGCCCTCCTTCTCCGACAGCGTGACGGCCACCTTCTGCCCCTTCGCGTTGTAAAGCGCGAAGTTGTCGGCCGTCATGCCGGTCACGCCGGCGTCGACGACGATCTCCGTTCCGTTCGCGCTGACGAATCGCAGCGCGGTATCCACAGGAATCGCGAAGGCGACGGGTGCGGCCAGCTTGAATTCCTCCCGCTTCAGCTCCAGCGTATAATCGTCGCCAGGCATAAGGCCGTTGAAGGCAACCTGATAGCTCAGTCCACCGTCCGTCGTCTTGAGCGAATAGCTGCCCGGGGCAAGCTCGACGCCGCCTTGGCTCAGCGCCAACTGAAGGAACGTCAGATCCGGAATCTTGG
>Ga0209566_100539_pt1 | contig 25686 bp, 21 predicted proteins | sample Araplavi_mTSA_r2_2_FD_184287 | JGI IMG/M metagenome (GOLD analysis project Ga0209566, IMG submission 184287) | Arabidopsis root microbial communities from North Carolina, USA - plate scrape CL_Cvi_mTSA_r2 (SPAdes) (version 2) | ecosystem: Host-associated > Plants > Roots > Endosphere | place...
GGCTCTTGCCGGTGATCGCCAGCCCGTCCTTGTAGTTCAGCGTCGAATAGCCCACGCGTACCGTCACGTTGCCGGCCGGCAGCTGCGCGTCGTCCAGCGTCTCGAGCCGCGCTTGCTGGCCGGTTTCATGCCTGTCGATCACGATGCCTTGAAACATGCGTCCTCCTTTCTAGACCGATCGTCTAGTTAATGGCAAAAAAATTCAGCGGCGGGGCAGCCCGTTGAAGAAGAACTGCGCGAACAGGGCCAGCGGCGTATCGCTGCGCTCCAGCTTCGCGCGCAGCACGGCGCCTTCCCAGCCGATCCAGAAGAATGCGGCGAGTTCGGCAGGGTCGGCCGAGCCGGCCAGTTCGCCGGCTTGCTGCGCGGCGGCCAGGCAATCGGCGAGGCGGCGTTGCCAGTCCTCGAAGGTGGTGCGCAGGCGTGCGCGGAAGCTTTCGGGCAGCGCGCCCATTTCCTGCCCGAGGTTGCCGATCAGGCAGCCCCGGCTGTATTCGTAGCGGGCCATGCCGTCCCGGGCATCGTCGACGAACGCGCGCACGCGCTGCAACGGCGAGCGCGCCGCGTCGCTGAAATGGCGGTCCAGCTTGCGCGCGAAGAAGTCGGCATAACGGTCGATCAGTTCGAGGCCGAACGCTTCCTTGCTGTCGAAGTAGTGATAGAAGGAGCCCTTGGGCACCCCGGCGCGCCCGAGGATCTCGTCGAGCCCGGTGGCCGAAAACCCCTTCTCGGTGAGCACTTCCAGCCCGGTGCGCAACAGCATGTCCCGCGTGGCGACGAGGTCTTCATGCTGCTTCGGTGGCCTGCCGCGACGGCGAGGCGGATCAGTTCGAACGTCCATGCGCGAATAATAGACCGTTTGTCTCAAAAATCAACGGGCGCGTGTCGAGCCCATCCGATCGGGCACGGACGGCGAGCGACGCCCGTATTAACCCTGATTAACAAACCTTATCGCGGTGAAAAATTCCGCATCTTATTGAACCGATATCGGCTCGATATAGTGGCTCGCTTTCCCGCACGCACCGGTTGCGTGTGCAGACAAACAGCAGGAGCCCCTTGATGACCACCGATACCCGATTCACCGTAGTCGAGGATCTGATGCCCGCCGCCGGCGGGTTGCGCGAGATCCGTCACCACATCCACCACCATCCCGAGCTTGCATACGAGGAGCACGACACGGCCGCGCTCGTCGCCGAGAAGCTCGAACAGTGGGGCTGGCAGGTGACGCGCGGGGTCGGCAGGACGGGCGTGGTCGGCACGCTGCGGGTGGGCGACGGCACGCGCAGCATCGGCATTCGCGCCGACATGGACGCGTTGCCGATCGTCGAGGCGACGGGGCTGCCCTATGCGAGCGGCACGCACGGCAAGATGCACGCCTGCGGCCACGACGGCCACACGACGATGCTGCTCGGCGCCGCGCAGCAGCTCGCGAAGACACGCAATTTCTCCGGCACCGTGCATCTGTATTTCCAGCCGGCGGAAGAGCACGGCGTCGACAGCGGCGCGAAGAAGATGATCGACGACGGCCTGTTCGAACGCTTCCCGTGCGACGCCGTGTTCGGCATGCACAACCATCCGGGCGCGGCGCCGGGCGTGTTCCTCACGCGGCGCGGCCCGTTCATGTCGGCCGGCGACAAGGCGATCATCACGATCGAAGGCGTCGGCGGCCACGCGGCACGGCCGCACCTGACGGTCGACCCGGTCGTCGTCGCGGCCAGCATCGTGATGGCGCTGCAGACGATCGTCGCGCGCAACGTCGACCCCGCTCAACCGGCGGTCGTCACGGTCGGCTCGATGCACGCGGGCACCGCGAACAACGTAATCCCGAACGGCGCGCGCCTCGAACTCAGCGTGCGTTCGTTCAGCCCCGACGTGCGCGCGCTGCTCAAGCGCCGCATCACCGAGCTGGCCGAATCGCAGGCCGCGAGCTACGGCGCGACGGCCAGCGTCGAGTACATCGAAGGTTATCCGGTCGTCGTCAATACGGATGCCGAAACGGATTTCGCCGCACAGGTCGCGCGCGAACTGGTCGGCGACGCGAACGTGGTCGAGCAGACCGACCTGCTGATGGGCAGCGAGGATTTCGCGTTCATGCTGCAGCAGCGGCCGGGCTCGTTCGTGCGGCTCGGCAACGGCGAAGGCGAGGACGGCTGCATGGTGCACAACCCGAAATACGACTTCAACGATCGCAACCTGCCGATCGGTGCGGCGTTCTGGACGCGTCTCGTGGAGCGTTACCTCGGGCGGTGATTCAGGCGGCGCGGCGCGCGGCCGGCGCTTCCGGCCGCATTGAGAGGAGAGGACAACGATGCAGAAAGACCATCTCGCGCTGCACCCCGTGTCGACGGGGAGCGCCGAAGTCGGCACGCCGCGCGCACCGGCCGTCACGCGGCGCGGTGCGATCGCGGCGGCCGTGATCGGCAACTGGCTGGAATTCTTCGATTTCACCGTGTACGGCTTCTTCGCGGTGCTGATCGGCAAGCTGTTCTTCCCGTCGAGCGACCCGACCACGTCGCTGCTGCTGTCGGTCGCGACGTTCGCCGCCGGCTTCTTCACGCGGCCGCTCGGCAGCGTCGTGCTCGGCGTCTACGCGGACCGCAAGGGGCGCAAGGCCGCGCTGAACCTGACGATCATGCTGATGGCGCTCGGTACGGGCCTGATCGCGATCGCGCCGACGTATGCGCAGGTCGGCGTGGCCGCGCCGCTGCTCGTCGTGTTCGCGCGGCTGATGCAGGGCTTCTCGCAGGGCGGTGAATTCGGCGCGGCGACGTCGACGCTGCTCGAGCAGGGCGGCACGTCGCGCCGCGCGTTCCGCGCGAGCTGGCAACTGGCGACGCAGGGCGGCGCCGCGCTGATGGGCTCGGGTTTCGCGGCGCTGCTGTCGAACACGATGACGAAGGACGCGCTCGAAAGCTGGGGCTGGCGGCTGCCGTTCCTCGTCGGCGTGCTGATCGCGCCGGTCGGCATGTACCTGCGCCGCCGGCTCGCGGACGATGCGCCCGGCGACAGCCATCACGGGATCGAACGCGGCGTCCTGCACGAGCTGTTCTCGAAGCACACGCGCACGGTGCTGCTGCTGATGCTCACGGTGATGGGCGGCACGGTGTCGACCTACATCCTGACGTTCTACATGCCGACCTATGCGATCCACACGCTCGGGCTGCCGATGAAGCTGTCGATGTTCGTCGGCGTCGCGTCGGGCTGCGTGATGCTGGTCACGTGCCCGCTGTTCGGCTGGCTGTCGGACCGGCTCGGCAGCCGCCGCCTGCCGATCTTCGTCGGCCGCGGCGTGCTGGTCCTGTTGCTGTTCCCGGCATTCTGGCTGATGAACCATCACCCGACGCTGTCGGTGATCCTGCCGCTGACCGCGCTGATGCTGCTGTTCTATTCGCTCGGCTCGGCGTCGGAAATGGCGCTGATGTGCGAGTCGCTGCCGCGCCACGTGCGCGCGACCGGCATCTCGATCGCGTATGCGCTCGCTGTGACGATCTTCGGCGGCACCGCGCAGCTGATCGCGACCTGGCTCGTGAAGACGACCGGCAGCAAGCTCGCACCGGCCGGCTACGTGGCCGCGTGCGTGGTGCTGTCGCTGATCGCGGTCGCGATGCTGCGCGAGACGGCGCGGGAGTCGATCGACTGACGCGCGGCACAGCACGGCGGGCGGCGGGCTGCAGTACGCGCTTACCGCCCGCGCACCATCCGCAGGTACGACGCGAGCATCGTCGCGAGTTCCTGCGCGGCCGGTGTCAGCGGCACGGCCGCGCGCTGCAGCAGGCAGATGTCCTGCGATTCGGCCTGTTCGCGCACGGGCACCTTCGCGAGCGCGCCGGCGAACGGCCCGTGCCGCGTGATGGCTTCGGTTTCGAGCGCGAGGGAATCGGTCTGCGTGACGATCTGCAGCGTCTCGAACATCCCTTCGACGGTCGCGAGAATCCTCGGCGGCGGCTGGCCATGCGCGTCGAAGTACGCGAGCAGCCGGTTCACGACCGGGTCGGCGCTCAGGTTCGGCGAGCGCGTCGACACCCACGGGTAGCCGGCCAGTTCGGCGAGCGATTTTGCGTGCATCGCCGGATGCCCGTTGCGGCACACGACCACCGGCGCTGACGCACGCAACGGCGTGACCGCGAGATCGGTCGTGTCGGTCTGCTTCGCGACGAGCGCGATCGCGAAATCCACCGCGCTTTCGCGCAGCCAGCCGATCATCATCCGCGACGTGCCGGTGCGCAGGTGCACGTCGACCTTGTCGAAGCGCGCGCGGAACGCGCCCAGCACGGGCGCGAACGCGTCGATCAGCGGTTCGGCCACGAGGCCGAGCGTGACGGTGCCTTCGTACGCGCCGCTCAACTGCCGGATCTCCCGCTCGACTTGCTCGCATTCGCCGAGGATCGAACCGGAGCGCGCGAGCAGCCGCTGGCCGACGGCCGTCGGCACGATCCCGCGATTGGTGCGCGTGAACAGCGTCGCGCCGAGCGTCGCCTCGAGGCTCTGCAGCTGCTGCGTGACGCCGCTCTGCGCGAGATCGAGCGCGCGTGCGGCGGCGCGCAGGCTGCCGTGCTCGACGACGGCCTGGAAGATGCGGAGCTGGGAGAGCGTGAACGCCATGGGCACGCGCGGGGCCGGTGATCGGAAATACCGATCATGATAAGGCAGTCGATGGTTCCGGCGGCGGCCCGTGCCGCCTACGATCGCAGGCAGTCCGGCTGATGCCGTTTGCCTTCCTTCCTGTCCTCCGTCGACCATGAAACGTATCCTCGTCCCGCTCGTTTCCCTGTGCCTTGGCTGGGCCGCCACGTCCGCGTTTGCACTCGGCGCGCACGTCGTGCGCCTCGGCATCGATCCGACCTATCCGCCGATGGATTCGAAAGCGCCCGACGGCAGCCTGAAGGGCTTCGACGTCGATCTCGGCAACGAGATCTGCCGCCGCGCGCAGTTGCGCTGCCAGTGGGTCGAGCTCGAATTCTCCGGGATGATTCCCGCGCTGCAGGCGCGCAAGATCGACGCGATCCTGTCGTCGATGGCGATCACCGAAAAGCGCGAGAAGCAGATCCTGTTCTCGTCGAAGCTGTTCCGCTTCAAGTCGCGGCTCGTCGTGCGGCCCGGGAGCGGCCTCGGCAGCACGACCGCGTCGCTGGCCGGCAAGCGTGTCGGCGTGCAGTCGGGCACGCAGTTCGAATCGTGGGCGCTCGCGCACTGGGCGACGGCCGGCGTCAGCGTGGTGCCGTACAAGAGCCAGGACGACGTGTTCGCCGATCTCGTCAACGGCCGCCTCGACGCGGCGCTGCTCGGCACCGTGGAAGCCGACTACGGCTTCCTGCGCACGCCGAAGGGCAACGGTTTCGCGTTCGTCGGCGCGCCGCTCGACATGGGCGATCGCGGCGTCGGCATCGGCATGCGGCAGTCGGATACGGCGCTCAAGGCGTCGATCGACGGCGCGATCGCGTCGATGCTGAAGGACGGCACGTATGACCGGATCGCGAAGAAGTATTTCGACTTCAACCCGTACGGCGACTGAGCGCCGAGCCACCGCGCCGTTGTACCCGCGGCCCCGTTTTCATCCGTTCGAGACCCTCGATGCAGATTCGCACCACGCCACTCCTGTCGCCGTCGATCGGCACGCAGCGCACGCTGACGAGCTTTCATTTCGGGCCGGCCGGCACCGGCCGCAAGATCTACCTGCAGGCCGCGCTGCACGCGGACGAGACGCCCGCGATGCTCGCGGCGTTCGTGCTGAAGCAGCGTCTCGCGCAGCTCGAGGCCGAAGGCCGGCTCGCGGCCGAGATCGTGCTCGTGCCGGTCGCGAACCCGGTCGGCCTCAATCATCATCTGCTCGGGCAGTTCATCGGCCGTTTCGACCTTGCGAGCGGCCGCAACTTCAATCGCGGCTTCCTGCCGCTCGCGGACATCGCCGCGCGTGCGCGCGACCGGCTCGGCGACGACGGCGAACGCAATCGCGCGATCGTGCGCGAATGTGTCGGCGCGGCGCTCGACGATATCGCACCGCGTACGGAATTCGATGCGCTTCAGCTGGCGCTGCTGAAGCTGTCGTTCGACGCCGAGGTCGTGATCGACCTGCATTGCTCGCTCGAAGCGGTGATGCACGTGTACACGAGCGATACCGCGTGGCCGCAAGTCGAACCGCTTGCGCGCTATCTCGGCGCGCAGGTGTCGCTGCTCGCGGAGGATTCGGGCGGGCACGCGTTCGACGATGCGCATCATCTGCTGTGGTCGCAGTTGCGGCAGCACTTGCCGGCCGGCACGCCGATGGCGGCCGGCGCCGTGGCCGTGACGGTCGAGTGCCGGGGGCAGCGCGACGTCACGTACGACCATGCGGAGCGCGATGCCGATGCGCTCGTCGCCTATCTCGTGTGGCGCGGCGCGGTACGCGGCGAACGCGTGCCGCTGCCGCCGCTCGCCGCGCCGGCCACGCCGCTCGCGGGCAGCGAGCAGTTCTACGCACCGGTGAGCGGGATCCTCGTGCACCGCGCGGCGATCGGCGCGACGATCCGCGCCGGCGATCCGCTGTTCGACATCGTCGATCCGCTGACCGATGCGATCACGACGATCTCGAGCGGGACCGACGGCGTGTTCTACATGCGCCGCGCGATCCGTTTCGTCACGGCCGGCGCGCCGCTCGGCCGCGTGACGGGCGCAGTGCCGGTGCGCAAGGGGATGTTGCTCGGCGCGTGACGAGCGGCGCGCGTCGCGTCCAACGAACCCGACCTTTACGAAATCGTCGAGAAATTTCGGTTTCCTCAGATAATCGCTCGCCGCTCGACCCCGGCTTGCACCGGGTCGGCCGCCTGGAGACGGCCGGCGGACGCAGGCTGCATCGTCAGCAGGGACGTTCATGGCCCGCCGCGACGCACGGCAGCACGCTTGCCGCGCGCCGTCGTCCCGCCGTTGCGGCCGTCCGCGTCCGAAAACATCTTCATGTCCCGAAGGATGCCGCGCAGCAGCGTATCGGCTGCCACCCCGAGCGTGCGTCCGGCCTTGACCAGCAGCCGCGCGTTGGCTGCCTCGAGCAGCGGATGGGCGACGGGAACGGCGACGAGTTCTCCCGCCTCCAGTTCCTGATAGGCCGCGAACGCGGCGAGCAGCGTGACGCCGTCGTTGCGCCTGACGAAGTGGCGCAGCACGGCCAGCGAGTTGGTGGTCAGCGTCGGGTGGAGCTGGATGTTCTCCGCATAGGCGAGCATCTGCACGGCCTGCCCGAGACCGAACGCCGGCGGCATCAGCGCGAGCGGATACCCGGCGAGTTCGTGTACCGCGACGGGCCGGCCCCGCACGGCGAGCGGGTGCCCGGGATGCACGAGCGCCACCACCGGCTGCGGCGCGGTGGCGACGTACTCGATATCCGGATGCGCCGGGGGATTGTAGGCGAGGCCGATATGCGCGCGGCTCTCGGCGACTTCCTGCAGCAATGTGCTGACCGGAAGGATATCGACGGTGACGTCGAGCTTCGGATAGCGCGCGCAAAAATCGGTGAGCACCTCGTCCATCAGGCAGTCGATATAGCCTTCGCTGGTGGCGAGGCGAATCTGGCCGTGTTGCAGGCCGTGCAGCGCCTGCAGGCGGTCTTCGAACAGTTCCTGCTGGGAGCGGCAGCCGCGCCAGTATTCGAGCAGGTGCGCCGCGGCTTCGGTCGGCCGGACGCCGCGCGGCTGGCGCTCGAACAGCGGCGCCCCGATTTCTTCCTCGAGCAGCCGGATCTGCCGCGTGATGACGGACGGCGACGTGTTGATGCTGTCGGCCGCGCCGCGGATCGAGCCGTGCGTCAGGACTTCATGGAAATAGCGCAGGCGGCGCTGGTTCAGTTCGCGCATGGTGTCGGTCCGTTTGCCGTTGAAGTGTTGCTCGTTGAGCAACGATAACTCGCTTAGGTTGCTATTGCGCTGCTTTTTCGGCTCCTCGACGATTCGAACGGAGTCGATCATCGATGCGGGATTCGAAGCAATACGCCTTAAAGGAGAGCGCATGTCTGCCATTCCATCCCCTCAAGACCCGGTCGCGCCCGACAGCCCGGCGCATCAGGCCCTGTATCGCAAGCTGAACTGGCGTCTGCTGCCGTTTCTGCTGCTCTGCTACACGTTCGCCTATCTCGATCGCGTGAATATCGGGTTCGCCAAGCTCTCGATGCAGAGCGACCTGGGCATCTCCGATGCGGTGTACGGGCTGGGCGCGGGCATCTTCTTTCTCGGCTACGTGCTGTTCGAGATCCCGAGCAACCTGCTGCTGCCGCGGATCGGCGCACGCAAGACCATCAGCCGGATCATGGTGCTGTGGGGCCTGACCTCGGCGGGCATGATGTTCGTCCACAACGAGACCACCTTCTACGGGATGCGTTTCCTGCTCGGCGTGTTCGAGGCCGGTTTCGCGCCGGGGATGATCTTTTACCTGACCTACTGGTATGGCCAGCGCCGCATGGCCGGCGTGATGGCGGTCGTGATGCTCGCGGGCCCGATCGGCGGCGCCTTCGGCTCGCCGCTGTCGGCGTGGCTGATGACCGGGTTGTCCGGTGTCCACGGCCTGGCCGGCTGGCAGTGGATGTTCATCGTCGAAGGCCTGCCGTGCGTGCTGCTCGGCGCGCTCGCACTCAAGGTCCTGTCCGACCGGCCGGCCGACGCAGCCTGGCTGACCGACGACGAGAAGCGGTTGCTCGCCGCCGAGCTGCACGCGCCCGGCGCCGGTCATCACTCGTTCGGACAGGTGTTGCGCGACCCGCGCGTCTACCTGCTGGCGTTCGCGTACTTCACGATCATCTGCGGAATCTACGCGGTGAGTTTCTGGCTGCCGTCGATCCTCAAGGCCGACGGCGTGACCGACACGATGCAGATCGGGCTGTACTCGATGATCCCGTACGTCTGCGCCGCGATCGCGATGATCGTCGTCGGCCGCCGGTCGGACCGCCGCGGCGAACGCCGTTTCCACAGCGCCGTGCCGGCCCTGATCGGCGCGATCGCGCTGGCCGTGGCGACGACGGCCAACGGCAATCTCGTCATCTCACTGGTCGGCATGACGATCGCCACGTCGATGATCTGGGCCGCGTACACGGTGTTCTGGGCGATTCCGTCGCAATACCTGAAGGGCGACGCGGCTGCGGGCGGCATCGCGCTGATCAATACGATCGGCCTGATCGGCGGCTTCCTGAGCCCGACCATCATCGGTGCGATCCACTCGGCGACGGGCAGCATGGCAGCCGGCCTGCTGGTCATGGTCGCGCTGCTGGTCGCGGGCGCCGCGGTGCTCGTGGCGAACCGGCTGCCCGCGCCGCAGGACGCATTGGCGACGGCGTGATATCGCGGGCGCGCAAGCGCTCGCGACCTCCGTCGCGGCGCAGCACGGCCCGTGCCTTGACTACCTATTTCCGGAGACACGTTTTTGAACACGCGGATCTTGATTGCCGGCTTTCAGCATGAAACCAATACGTTTGCGCCGTCGAAAGCCGCTTACGCGAACTTCGAGCGCGGCGAGGGCTTCCCGGCCATGGTGCGGGGCGACGACGTGCTTGCGCTGCGCGACGTCAACATTCCCGCGGGCGGATTCATCGTCGCGGCGGAGCGACGCGGCTGGACCCTGCTGCCGGTCATCTGGGCGGGCGCGAGCCCGTCGGCCCACGTGACCGAGGATGCGTTCGAGCGCATTGCCGGTGAAATTCTCGCGGCGGTTCGCAGCGGAGGCTACGACGCGGTGTACCTCGACCTGCACGGCGCGATGGTCGCCGAGCATACCGACGACGGCGAAGGCACGTTGCTGGAGCGCGTGCGCGCCGCGGTCGGCCCGGCCGTGCCGGTGGTCGCGTCGCTCGACCTGCATGCCAACGTCACCGCGAAGATGCTGCACGAGGCCGACGCGCTGGTCGCCTTCCGCACCTATCCGCATGTCGACATGGCCGAGACCGGCGAACGCGCGGCCGTGCTGCTCGAGCGCCTGCTCGTCTCGCGGGCGGCGGGTGGCCGCCCGCTGCATCGCGCGGTGCGGCGGCTGCCGTTCCTGATCCCGATCAACGGCATGTGCACGCTGCTCGAGCCTTCGCGCGGCATGTATGCGCAGCTCGCGGCGCTGGAAACCGGGGCCGTGGTATCGCTGTCGTTCGCGCCGGGTTTTCCGGCGGCCGATTTTCCCGAATGCGGCCCGGTCATCTGGGGTTACGGCGATGACGCCGCGTCGGCCGAGGCCGCCGTGCAGGCGCTCTACGACAGGATGCTGGCGGACGAGGCTGCGTGGCAGGTGCCGTTCCTGTCGCCCGATGCCGCCGTGCGCGAAGCGATGCGGCTTGCCGACGGGGCCGGCAAGCCGGTCGTCATCGCCGATACGCAGGACAACCCCGGCGCGGGCGGCGACTCGAACACGACGGGCATGCTGCGGGCGTTGCTGCGCAATGGCGCGAGAGAGGCGGCGATCGGCCTGATCTGGGACCCGGCGGCCGCCGCGGCGGCTCATCGCGCCGGGGTCGGGGCGTTCGTCGAGCTGGCGCTCGGCGGCGTTTCCGGCGTGCCCGGCGACGAGCCGGTCCACGCGCGTTTCGAGGTCGTGAAGTTGTCGGACGGCGTATGCCGGTACGACGGCCCGATGATGAACGGCATGCGCGCGGATATCGGCCCCGTCGCCTGCCTGCGGATCGATGGTGTGCTGATCGTGGTGAGCAGCGGCAAGGCGCAGATGCTCGACCGCAATCTCTATCGCGTGGGCGGCGTCGAGCCGGAAGCGATGCGCATCCTCGTCAACAAGAGCTCGGTGCATTTTCGCGCCGACTTCCAGGGGATCGCCGAGGCGGTGCTCGTTGCCACGGCGCCCGGCCCGATGACGGCCGACCCGGCCGAGTTGCCCTGGACCCGGCTGGCCCCGGGCATCCGGACGAAGCCGATGGGCGACGCATTCGCCGGCAACGGCTGACGCACGGCCCGCCACCGGCGCGCCAGTGCGCCGGCGAGCGGGCGGCTGTCCTGGACAACGCCGTCGCGCCGGCCGACACAGGGCGCCGCGGGTCGTTTCACGCCGCGCGGCGTGCGCGTACCCGCGCGCGGATCGGCGCTCACCCGCGCCGCGCCACCAGCTCCGACACCGTCTGCGCGGCCTGCTGCAACGGCTCGAGAAACTCCTTCACCATCTGCTTTGCGGTATGCCGCTGCGCGTTGCCGCTGATGTTCATCGCCGCGATGATCTGCCCGCGCCGGTTGCGAATCGGCGCGGACAGCGACATCAGGCCCACTTCGAGCTCCTGGTCGACCACGGCCCAGCCCTGCTGGCGCACCTGTGCGATCGCCGCCTTCAGTTCGCCGAGGTCGGTGATCGTGCGCGCCGTATGCGCGCGGATGCCGCTTTGCGCGAGCGTTTCGTCGAGCGCGGCGTCGTCGAGCGCGGACAGCAGCACGCGGCCCATCGACGTGCAGTACGCGGGCAGCCGACTGCCGATCGACAGGTTGATCGTCATGATCTTGCGGGTCGGCACGCGCAGCACGTAGACGATCTCGGTGCGGTCGAGCACGGCCGCCGAGCAGCTTTCGTGGATCTGCTCGGACAGTTGCTCCATCACGGGATCGGCGAGATTCCAGAACGGCATCGACGTGAGGTACGCGAAGCCGAGCTCGAGGATCTTCGGCGTGAGCCGGAACAGCCGGCCGTCGGCCTCGACGTAGCCGAGCGTCTGCAGCGTGAGCAGGATCCGGCGCGCGCCCGCGCGCGTGAGCCCGGTGGCCGAGGCGACCTCGGTGAGCGTCTGCTCCGGACGGGCCGCGTCGAACGCGCGGATCACCGCGAGGCCGCGTGCGAACGACTGTACGTAGGAGTCGCCGGGTTTCGTCTGAGTGTCTTCGGTTGTCATGAGCGCCTGGAATATCGTGCAGCCGAGAAGATAGCGCACGGGGCCCGACACGCCAACCGCACGGCGGACCGGGCGCTTGACAGGTCGTCCCCGCACTCCCTATGATGCGTTGAACGTTCGATACACGATCTTATGTTCATATATAGAACATTTAAGCGCATCCCGGCGGGCAATGCAAGGGGCGCGCCCTGTTCATTCCCCAGCCTGTCCTGGGACCGGAGACACTGATGACCGAAGCTTTTCTGTGTGATGCGATCCGTACGCCGATCGGGCGTTACGGCGGTGCACTGTCCGGCGTGCGCGCCGACGATCTGGGCGCCGTGCCGCTCAAGGCGCTCGTGGAGCGCAACCGCGACGTCGACTGGACGGCGATCGACGACGTGATCTACGGCTGCGCGAACCAGGCCGGCGAGGACAACCGCAACGTCGCGCGCATGTCCGCGCTGCTCGCGGGGCTGCCGCAGGGCGTGCCGGGTTCGACGATCAACCGCCTGTGCGGCTCCGGGATGGACGCGGTCGGCGTGGCCGCCCGTGCGATCAAGTCGGGCGAGGCCGCACTGATGGTCGCGGGCGGCGTCGAGAGCATGACGCGCGCGCCGTTCGTGATGGGCAAGGCCGCGAGCGCATTCGCGCGCCAGGCCGACATCTACGACACGACGATCGGCTGGCGCTTCGTCAATCCGTTGATGAAACAGCTGTACGGCGTCGATTCGATGCCGGAGACGGCCGAGAACGTCGCGGTCGACTACAACGTCAGCCGCGCCGACCAGGATCTGTTCGCGCTGCGCAGCCAGCAGAAGGCCGCGCGTGCGCAGCAGGACGGCACGCTCGCCGAGGAAATCGTGTCGGTCACGATTCCGCAGAAAAAGGGCGATCCGGTGGTCGTGTCGCGCGACGAGCATCCGCGCGAGACGTCGCTCGAAACGCTTGCGAAGCTGAAGGGCGTCGTGCGTCCGGACGGCTCGGTGACGGCCGGTAACGCGTCGGGCGTCAACGACGGTGCCGCCGCGCTGCTGCTCGCGAACGAGGAAACCGCAAAGCGCTTCGGCCTGACGCCGCGCGCCCGCGTGCTGGGCATCGCGACGGCCGGCGTCGCGCCGCGCGTGATGGGCATCGGCCCCGCGCCTGCCACGCAGAAGCTGCTCGCCCGGCTCGGTATGACGATCGACCAGTTCGACGTGATCGAGCTGAACGAGGCGTTCGCATCGCAAGGTCTCGCGGTGCTGCGCATGCTCGGCGTCGCCGACGACGATCCGCGCGTGAACCCGAACGGCGGCGCAATCGCACTGGGCCATCCGCTCGGCGCATCGGGCGCGCGGCTCGTGACGACCGCGATGTACCAGCTGCATCGCACGAACGGCCGCTTCGCACTGTGCACGATGTGCATCGGCGTCGGTCAGGGCATCGCGATCGCGATCGAACGCGTCTGACCCGCGTTTCATGTCTCGCGGCGAAGCGGCGGCCACGAGCCGCTTCGCTGCTCGACCGCTTTGCCGCTCGACCGATTCGCCGCTTTGGAAACGATGCGCGGCACGAGGATGCTCGTGCCGCGCATCGTCGTTAACCGGCCTGCGACAGCTCCCTGAGGCGCGCCTCGAGCGCGTCGATCTCGGTGTCCGCGAACACCTCGATCCCGTGCTCGCGCAGCAACGCCGCCGTGACACCGGCGCCCGCGTGCCGCCGGTTCCCGAAACTCCCGTCATGGATGAACGTGCTGCCGCACGACGGACTGCCGTCGGCCAGGATAGCGAAGCGGCAACCGTGCGCGCGCGCGAGGGCCAGCGCGGTTTGCGCGCCGGAGACGAACGGCGCTGTCACGTCGGTGCCGTTCACGTCGACGATGCGCGCGGCGCCCGACAACACCTGCCGACCCGACGCGCCGCCGGCGATTTCGGCGGGCGGGCGCGGCACGCTGAAGCCGCCGGCCAGTTCGGGGCAGACGGGCACGAGACGCCCTTCGCGCTGCCACCGTTCGAGTGCCGCGTGCGCGGCGGTCCTGGCCGAGCCGTTGTAACGTACCGGATGGCCGACCACGCACATGCTGACGAGGATCTTCGGCATGGTTGGCGGCTGTGCTTCGTCCTGCAATTTTGCTCTCCGTGATTGCGCGATGGCCGATGGCAGCCGAGGCAAGGCGGGACATCCCGCGCTTCACCCGCGTGCCGGTGCGTCAGGCCGCCGGCCCCTCCAGATGAATGTCGTCCGGCTCGAGCGCGTAAAGCGCCGGGTCGGGCGCTGCGCTGACCGTGAAGCCGAGCCGCAGGTAGAAGTCGATCGTGCGCTGCGACGGCGTCGCGGACACGTACAGGCGTGCGGCGCCCATCGCGCGCGCCTGCTCGCGGGCTGCGCGGTAGAGCTGCTCGCCGAGCCCGCAGCCGCGCCAGTCGCGGCTCACGTGCAGGAACTTCAATTGCAGCATGTCGCGATGCGGGCCGAGCGGCCGGCTGTCGACGACGACCGCCGCGACGAGCCGTTCGCCGTCGAACATGCCGAGGCACCAGCCGCCGCGATCGTGGCAGTCGAGCAGGATCGGCGTGTAGTGGTCGGCTTCACCTTCCGGCCAGCCGCCGACGTCGTAGAACTCCGGAACGAGATGCAGCGCGCCGTCGCGCAGCACGTACAGGTGCTCGATGATCTCGCGCCGGTCGACGGTCCACACGAGTGGCACTTCGTCGCGCGTGAGCGGGCGTGCGCAAAGCGCGTCGCGTTCGGCGGCGGTGCGGCGCGTCATGCGGCCTCCCGATGCGCGGCGATCGCATACATCAGCGGCAGGCTCGGCATGTGACCGGGCGGCACCATCCGGCGGCCGTCCAGCTCGCGCATGCCGTCGAAGCCCTTCCAGCCGTTCGAATACGGATATTCGGTCAGGCGGTCGATCGCGAGCCCCGCCGACACGAGTGCGTTCACGACCTCGCCGATGCCCCACATGAACTCGTAGCTCGGATGCGGGTTCGCGAAATCGACGACGCCAGGATGGTCGTGCTGCGCGCCGAGCCCCGTGCCGGATACGGCGACGTAATCGCCGACGCCTGCCGGCTCCTCGGTCGCGTCGCTTTTGAAATAGTCATAGTGCGGCTTCCACTGTTCGTCGAAATACAGCGCGAACGGATGGAACTCGACCATCGCGAAACGGCCGCCCGGCGCGAGCAGCGCGGCGATCCCGCGCGCCCACGCGTTCAGGTCGGACAGCCAGCAGATCGCGCCATACGACGTGAACACGCGATCGAAGCGCTCGCCGCGCGCGGCGGCCTCGGGCATCCAGTCGAGCACGTCGGCGCGCTCGAAACGCGCGGGCAGGCCCGCGTCGGTCGACAGTTGCCGTGCGAACGCGATTGCTTCGTCGGAGATGTCGACGCCCGTCGCATCCGCGCCCTCGCGCACGAGGCTCAGCGTGTCCTGCCCCGCGTTGCACTGCAGGTGCAGGAGCCGCAGCCCGCCGACGTCGCCGAGCAGTTCGCGTTCTTCCGGATAGAGCGTCGAGCCGCCCGCGCGGAAAAACGCGGCCTGATCGCCTTTGTGGCTGTTATGCGCGACTGTCGCGGTATTCCAGGACAGCCGATTCAGTTCGTGTAATGCCTTTTTCATCGAATTCGAATGCCGGTTGAATGGAGCAGGATAAACGGAATCGTTTCGCCGCGCGCAACGGTCGATGGCGTGGGTCTGCCGCGCGACGTCGTCGCGCAGCGTGGCGTGACATTGGGATGAACGCTCGCGGCGATTATTGCCGGATTATTTGATCGAAATCATGGCGGCGGACGAATTGGATATTTTATTCGAGGAAAGGGTAAGGTTTTTCCCCAATATGCCGACAGTAAGATGAAGACCGTCGTTAAGCGATAAACCGTTTTTCGGCTACTGAGCGTGATTTCAGCGCGGCGCGGACGACAGATCCGCCTTTCGGAGCCTTGCATGCGCAATAACCAGCCCGTTACCCAACAGGAATTCGATTTTCCCGACGACGTCACGCTGATGTCGACGACCGATGCAGACAGCATCATCACCTACGCCAACACGACGTTCGCGCAGGTGAGCGGCTTCACGAACGAGGAACTCGTCGGCCAGCCGCACAACGTGGTGCGCCACCCGGACATGCCGCGCGAGGCGTTTGCCGACATGTGGGCGACGCTCCAGCGCGGCGAGCCGTGGACCGCGCTCGTGAAGAACCGCCGCAAGAACGGCGATCACTACTGGGTGCGTGCGAACGCGATACCCGTGATGCGCAACGGCGAGCCGCAGGGCTACATGTCGGTGCGCACGAGGGCGCCGCACGACGAGAGCGCGGCCGCCGACGCGCTGTATCGCGCGTTCCGCGACGGCAAGGCCGGCCAGCGCCGGTTCCACAAGGGGCTGGTGATCCGCACGGGGCTGCTGCGTATCGCGTCGCTGTCGCAGACGATGTCGGTGCGCGCGCGCGTGCATTCGGCGCTGTGCGTGCTTGCGCCGGCGGTCGTCGGCGCGGGCTGGGCGTGCGGGCTCGCCGGTGGCGGCCTCGCGGCATTTGCCGGCGTGACGGTCGGCGTGGCGGTGGCCGCGGGGCTGTGGCTCGATGCGCAGATCGTGCGTCCGCTGAAGCGGCTGCACGACCAGGCGCTGAACGTCGCGACCGGCGAAAGCCGGCGCGGCGTGCGGATGAACCGCGTCGACGAGATCGGCATGACGCTGCGCACGATCAACCAGCTCGGGCTGATGTTCCGCTGGCTCGTCGACGACGTCAGCGAGCAGGTGCACAACGTGCAGCGCGCGAGCAACGAGATCGCGCAGGGCAACAACGACCTGAGCGCGCGTACCGAGCAGGCGGCGTCGAGCGTGCAGGAGACGGCTGCGTCGATGGCCGAGATGACGGCGACCGTCGACAGCAACGCGGAGACCGCACTGCAGGCGAACCGGCTCGCGATGTCGGCGAGCGAAGTGGCCGGCCGCGGCGGGCAGGCGGTGGGCGAGGTCGTCGCAACGATGAGCGACATCACCGCCAGCTCGCGAAAGATCTCGGACATCATCGGCGTGATCGACGGCATCGCGTTCCAGACCAACATCCTTGCGCTGAACGCGGCCGTGGAAGCGGCCCGCGCCGGCGAACAGGGGCGCGGCTTCGCGGTGGTCGCCGGCGAGGTGCGGGCGCTCGCGCAGCGCAGCGCGAACGCGGCGAAGGAGATCAAGACGCTGATCGGCGCGAGCGTCGAGCGCGTCGAGTCGGGCGCGCGGCGCGTGGACGAGGCCGGCAAGACGATGGAGGACATTGTCGCGCAGGTGAAGCGCGTGTCGGATCTGATCGCGGAGATCAGCTCGTCGACGGCCGAGCAGAGCACCGGGGTGTCGCAGGTCGACCAGGCGGTGGTGCACCTGGACAACATCACGCAGCAGAACGCGGCGCTGGTCGAGCAGAGCACGGCGGCGTCGGAGAGCTTGAAGCAACAGGCAACGCGTCTCGTGGATGCGGTGAACGTGTTCCGGTGATCGTCGGGGCGCGCACGCGATGTGCGCGCCCGATCGATGCATCGTGACATCGTGATTGACGCGCGTAATGCGCGTTCAGGTTTTTCGATTCAATCAAAATACGCGAAACGAGAAATATTCGTATTCAGGATTTTGCATTCATGCATTGAATCGAATCGGGCGAATTACGCGAATTAATCAGACGAATATCCGTCAAACCGTTGCCTGGCCTGGTGTTTAGTTTCATCAGTAAACGGATTGTTCGGTAAAGGCAAGGTGATGCATTTTTAATGCATATTTACCCGGGCAAGGCATAATGTTTTCGTAAAAGTTGCCGAAAGTGCAGGAGCATGACCAATGCGCATGCGGATTGACCGCAATGTGCAGGGTCGCGAATCAATCGACAAGCGGACGCAAGATCCGTTACCCGGAGCTCCACACCATGCGCAACAACCAGCCCGTCACGCAACGCGAATTCGATTTTCCCGACGACGCGACGCTGATGTCGACCACCGACGCAAACAGCTACATTACCTACGCGAACGCGGCATTCATCCAGGTCAGCGGTTTTTCTCCCGAAGAGATCGAGGGCCAGCCGCACAACGTCGTGCGGCATCCGGACATGCCGAAGGAGGCGTTCGCCGACATGTGGGCGACGCTCAAGGGCGGCGAGCCGTGGACCGCGCTCGTGAAGAATCGCCGCAAGAACGGCGATCACTACTGGGTGCGCGCGAACGCGATACCCGTGATGCGCAACGGCGAGCCGAAGGGCTACATGTCGGTGCGCACGAAGGCGACGCGCGACGAGATCGCGGCCGCGGAGGCGCTCTACAAGGACTTCCGCGAAGGGCGGGCCGGCAACCGGCATTTTCACAAGGGGTTGATCGTCCGCAAGGGTGTGGCCGGTTTCACGTCGCTGTTCCAGACGATGTCGGTGCGGGCGCGGCTCCATGCGGCGCTGTGCGTGTTTGCGCCGGTCGTGGTGGCCGGCGGCTGGGCGTGCGGGCTGGCCGGTGGCGGGCTCGCCGCGTTCGCGGCGGTGACGGCCGGCGCCGCGGTGGCCGCGGGGCTGTGGCTCGATGCGCAGATTGCGCGCCCGCTCGTGCAGTTGCGCGACGAGGCGTTGCGCGTCGCGACCGGCGAGAGCCGCAGCGGCGTGCGGATGAACCGTGTCGACGAGATCGGCATGACGCTGCGCACGATCAACCAGCTCGGGCTGATGTTCCGCTGGCTGGTTGACGATGTCAGCGAACAGGTGCTGAACGTGCAGCGCGCGAGCAACGAGATCGCGCAGGGCAACAACGACCTGAGCGCGCGCACCGAGCAGGCTTCGACGAGCGTGCAGCAGACGGCCGCATCGATGGCCGAGATGACGGCGACCGTGTCGAGCAATGCGGAGACGGCGCTGCAGGCGAACCAGTTGTCGGTGTCGGCGAGCGAAGCCGCCGGGCGCGGCGGGCAGGCGGTGAGCGAGGTGGTGGCGACGATGAACGACATCACCGCCAGCTCGCGAAAGATCTCGGACATCATCGGCGTGATCGACGGCATCGCGTTCCAGACCAACATCCTTGCGCTGAACGCGGCCGTTGAAGCGGCGCGGGCCGGAGATCAGGGGCGCGGTTTCGCGGTGGTTGCCGGTGAGGTGCGGGCACTCGCGCAGCGCAGCGCGAATGCGGCGAAGGAGATCAAGACGCTGATCGGCGCGAGCGTCGAGCGCGTCGAATCGGGTGCGCGGATCGTCGACGGCGCGGGCAAGACGATGGAGGACATCGTCACGCAGGTGAAGCGCGTGTCGGATCTGATCGCGGAGATCAGCTCGTCGACGGCCGAGCAGAGCACGGGCGTCGCGCAGGTCGACCAGGCGGTGGTGCACCTGGACAACATCACGCAGCAGAACGCGGCACTGGTCGAGCAGAGCACGGCGGCATCGGAGAGCCTGAAGCAGCAGGCGACGCGGCTGGTGGAGGCGGTGAACGTGTTTCGGTGATGGCGGGAACGCGTGAAGCAGGAGGAAGGCGGCCCGCGTTGTGCGGGCCGGTTTGGGCGTGTCCTGCTATGTCATTGCGCCCTGGGTATGGGATTCAGGTTCGGGCAACAGTGGTTGGGGCACCCCGGACTGACGTTCACTTCAACGCGTCGCCCGGATTGACCGAACTCGTCCGGCGTGAAAATCTTCCCCGCCAGGGCGCTTTTCTCGCCACGGATCGAATGCCGATCCAGAACAGCCATCACGTTTTCCGCTCGTTGCGTTGCGAGCTGTTGCGCGTTGTTCTCGGTTCGTTCGGCCAGTCCGACAAGCCAGACCGTATCAATGATCGGAAAGCGCTTGTGCATGTCGCTCGACCATGCCGACAACCTCGAGAGTTCGGTCGGAGAAATCGCACTCGAATCCGCATCGAAAACAATATCGATGTAATGGGCGGGCATGTTCGACGCACCGTCACAGGCGAACGCTGCCTGTGCGCAACTCAACGCGAGCGCGGCGGCGGTCAGGAGTTTAGTCGCCGTCGACAACATACCCCGCAATACTGTCGGCGTTGTGGATTGCCAAGTCAGGATTTGACCGGCCCCAAGGCGCGAGAAATGGCGTGATTGTGTATTGATCGTCTGTCGAAGACATGGTGTCGTGGAAGTGGGTCGCTTCATGGATGATAGTAGATACATGAGAATCAGCACCATCGGTCCATGGGCGCATCGTGCAGAATCGCGCGCTGATGGCGATGGTATGTGTTGCCGTGTCTGGTGCGCATACATGCGCGGCTTCGTTATCCGTTCCACGCGGATGGGGCGTGCAACCCGTTGCCCGATCGCCTGCGCTGCCGCTTCGCACGACATTGTTTTCGTTGAATGCTCGAACGACGCCAAGCACTTTCGTCAAGCCGGTGAGCAGATGCATACGTATTCGCTCGTCGTTACGACCGAACCACTTGAACACGCGATCTTTTTCGGACTGCGACCACCTGTGTAAAGCGGCGATGCGTACGCCCAGCTTCTCGACTGCTTTAGCTTGTGCCTTCGCGAACACGGCACGGAATTCCGAGTTGGTCATGTTTTCGCAGATGGGTCGCAAGTCAACATCGGCAAATGTCTGCGATCCTGCGGTGGTGTTTGTTGTTGTCTCGGCGACGGTAGTTTGGTTTCCCATCGTTTCAGTCCTCGATTACAAGCTTCAATGCTTCCGCATGTTCGGTTCGTACGCGCACGGTACAGCCGTGCCGATCACTTACGCCGGATGCATGCACGTTTCCGGATCGATCCTTGATCCAGTAGCGCACGTTGCTTAACGGTTGCTTCGTCCTCACGTCGCGGATCACAAATTGATCGCTGTAAATGTCCGATGCCGGCGCGTACCGCGTGGGTGGGAATGCCGAATATCCGATGAAGGGGGTAGCCGAGCCATGGCCGCCGCTGCCTTCAATGAAAAACATGCAGTCATTGCTCGCGACTAAAAAGTTTTGACCGCATGGACAAAGTACCGCGTCGCCCTCGACGGCTACGGCACGTCCGTCACCGACGACGGATACCGCGCTTCCCGCTATCGGGAACCTTCCCTCGCAATTTCCACACGTCGCTTTGTCGCCATCCAAGGCAATGTGCTTGTCGTCCACGAATATGCTTGCAGTGCCTGCGATAACGATTCCACCTGTCGTCGTTGCGTCGCCGTTCCTGATCGCTCGTCGGCTCATGGCTATGTCCTCAATCGAAGTTGGTAAAGACCCAATCGGCTGACTCCGGGTCATAAATCGCGTATTGGTCGATCGTGAAATTTTGCGAAGGCAATGGTCGTAGGCGTGCGCGCGAGTGCTTCTGTTTCCGCATCGGCCTGCGAGGTGTGTCGCTGCTGCACCATCGCGTAAAGCCGGATCGATGAGCGAATAAAGTACGGGTAGGCGGCATGTTCTTCTTCCATGGACTCGGATACCTTGTGTATGGACGAGCCATAGACAGTGGCCGGTAAGACTTTCTCTGTCTATAGAACGAGTACGATTCTTATTTTGGAGTCCGACGGAGATTGATGACAAAAAGCGATCATCAGGCCGACGCGAAGGGGTATCGAGCAGAACGCGGCCGAGCGTTATAACCGCCCGTCCGTCAAGTCGGAGACTATTAACGTATGTCACGGCACCACCCGCTGCAGCGGTTCCTGCGTGCACAGACTCTGCACACTGGGGGCCGTAGGATGTCGTGTTCATGCGCGTGCAAACCGGATCGAGACGGAGCGCTCAATCTGGCGTCGTGCAGCGAAGTGAGAAATGAGACTGGAACGAGATTCGCGCGCGATACGACGTATCGGCGGATACAGCGATCGAAACAGGGTACGCAGAGCGGGGCGATCTCATGCGTATCAAGACGACGCGGGCACGACGGAGAGGGACGCCGGCCCGCGTCGGACCGCCCGGTTCCGGCCGGGCGGTCAGGGCCTGTCACCGAAGCGGTGCCAGGCCCTGAACCGTCAGACGGCGAGGCAGAGGTACTTGATCACGACGTAGTCGTCGATGCCGTAGTGCGAGCCTTCGCGGCCGAGGCCCGATTGCTTCACGCCACCGAACGGTGCGACTTCGTTCGAGATCAGGCCCGTGTTCACGCCGACCATCCCGTATTCGAGCGCTTCGGCGACCTTCCACACGCGGCCGATGTCGCGGCTGTAGAAGTAAGCGGCGAGGCCGAACTCGGTGTCGTTCGCGAGGCGGATCACTTCATCGTCGCTGCCGAACTTGAACAGCGGCGCGAGCGGCCCGAACGTCTCTTCCTTCGCGACCTTCATCGCCGGCGTGACGCCCGTCAGCACGGTCGGCTCGAAGAAGCCGTGGCCCAGCGCGTGGCGCTTGCCGCCCGTCACGACGGTCGCGCCCTTCGCGAGCGCGTCCTCGATGTGCGCCTCGACCTTCAGCACCGCTGCTTCGTTGATCAGCGGGCCTTGCGTGACGCCCGGCTCGGTGCCGCGGCCCACCTTCAACTGGCCGACGGCTGCCGCGAGCTTCTGCGCGAACTGGTCGTACACGGCTTCATGCACGTAGAAGCGGTTCGTGCACACGCAGGTCTGGCCGCTGTTGCGGTACTTCGATGCGATCGCGCCCTGCACGGCCGCGTCGAGATCGGCGTCGTCGAACACGATGAACGGCGCGTTGCCGCCGAGCTCCAGCGACACCTTCTTGACCGTCGCCGCGCATTGCGACATCAGCAGGCGGCCGACCGGCGTCGAGCCGGTGAACGACAGCTTGCGCACGATCGGGTTCGACGTCAGCTCGCCGCCGATCGCCTTCGGGTCGCCCGTGACGACGCTGAACACGCCGGCCGGCACGCCCGCACGCTCGGCCAGCACGGCCATCGCGAGCGCGGAGAACGGCGTCGCCTCGGCCGGCTTCACGACGATCGGGCAGCCTGCGGCGAGTGCCGGGCCGACCTTGCGCGTGATCATCGCCGCCGGGAAGTTCCACGGCGTGATCGCCGCGCACACGCCGATCGCTTCCTTCGTCACGACGATGCGCTTGTCGCTCGCCGGCGTCGGGATCGTGTCGCCGTACACGCGCTTGCCTTCTTCCGCGAACCATTCGAGGAACGATGCGGCATAGCCGATCTCGCCCTTCGCTTCAGCCAGCGACTTGCCCTGCTCGGTCGTCAGGATCAGCGCGAGGTCGTCGGCGTTTTCCATCATCAGGTCGTGCCACTTGCGCAGGACGACCGCGCGTTCCTTCGCGGTCTTCTTGCGCCACGCCGGCCATGCGGCGTTCGCGGCTTCGATCGCGTGACGCGTCTCGGCCGTGCCCATCGCCGGCACGGTGCCGAGCAGGCCGCCCGTCGCCGGGTTGCGGACTTCGAACGTCTCGCCGTTCGTCGCGCCTTGCCATTCGCCGTTGACGTACGCCTGCTGGCGGAACAGCGACGGATCTTTCAGTGCCAGGGTTTCCTGAACAGTGCTCATATGAATCGCCTGCTTTGAAGATGACGGATAAAAAGGCCGCCGCCGTCGTGACGACGGCGGCGGCGCATTCGGAAGGCAGGAACTCAGGCGGGCACGCCGACCGTTTCCTTCAGCACTTCCTCGAGGATCACGAGCGCTTCGTCGAACACGGCTTGCGTGATCGTCAGCGGGAACAGGAAGCGCACGACGTTCGAGTACACGCCGCACACGAGCAGCAGCAGGCCGCGCTCGAGCGCACGTGCCTGCACGCGCTTCGTGAACTCGGCATCCGGCTCGCCCGAACCCGGCTTCAGGAACTCGACCGCGATCATCGCGCCCGGGCCGCGCACGTCGGCGATCTGCGGCACGTCGGCCTGCAGCGCGTTCAGCTTCGCCTTCAGCACGTCGCCGAGTTGCGTCGCGCGCTCGCACAGCTTCTCTTCGTCGATGATCTCGAGCACGGCGTGCGCCGATGCGACGGCCAGCGGGTTGCCCGCATACGTGCCGCCGAGGCCGCCGGGCGCTGCCGCGTCCATCAGGTCGGCACGGCCGACGACGCCCGACAGCGGCATGCCGCCCGCGAGGCTCTTCGCCATCGTGATCAGGTCGGCCAGCACGTCGTAGTGCTGCATCGCGAACAGCTTGCCGGTACGCGCGAAGCCCGTCTGCACTTCGTCGGCGATCAGCAGGATGCCGTGTTCGTTGCAGATCTTGCGCAGCGCGCGCACGAATTCGGCCGGCGCCGGGTTGAAGCCGCCTTCGCCCTGGACCGGTTCGAAGATGATCGCGGCCACGCGCTTCGGGTCGATGTCGGCCTTGAACAGCATCTCGATCGCCTTGATCGAGTCGGCCGTCGTCACGCCGTGCACGGCGTTCGGGTACGGCGCGTGGAACACGTCGCCCGGGAACGGGCCGAAGTTCAGCTTGTACGGGGCGACCTTGCCGGTCAGCGCCATGCCCATCATCGTGCGGCCGTGGAAACCGCCCGAGAAGGCGATGACGCCCGGACGGCCGGTGGCCGCGCGTGCGATCTTGATCGCGTTCTCGACGGCTTCCGCGCCGGTCGTGAAGAACGCGGTCTTCTTCGGGAAATCGCCCGGCGCGCGTGCGTTGATCTTCTCGGCCAGCTCGACGTACGACGCGTACGGGACGATCTGGTAAGCGGTGTGCGTGAAGTTGTTCAGTTGATCCGCGATCGCCTTGACGATCTTCGGGTGGCGGTGGCCGGTGTTCAGCACCGCGATGCCGGCGGCGAAATCGATGAAGCGGCGGCCTTCGACATCCCACAGTTCCGCGTTCTCGGCGCGGGCTGCGTAGAAATCGCACATCACGCCGACGCCGCGCGGGGTGGCGGCGTTCTTGCGGGCCTGCAGGTCGGCATTCTTCACGGTCATCTCCTTGATGTTCTTTCCGGTGAGGTGAAAATCGGGCGCTTCGACAGCCCATGGAGGCGACTATAATCACATTTGGCTCTGACAATCAGAGCCATTTCAATAAATATTCAGGAGCCAATCATGCGCGCGAGCGTGTTGTCGGACTGGCTGGCGCAGCGCCTCGTGCGAGGCGGCGAACAGCCGATCTACCGGCAGCTTCACCGGCTGCTGCAACAGGCGATCCTGTCGCGTGAACTGCCGGCCGGCACGCGCGTGCCGTCGTCGCGGCTCCTCGCGGCCGAACTCGGAATCGCGCGCAACACGGTCACGCAAGTTTACGAACAGCTTTCACTCGAAGGCTACGTGAACTCGGCGACCGGCCGCGGCACGTTCGTGGCCGACAGCGCGCCCGACGAGATCGTCGGCGCGCCACCCGACGCGACCGCCACCCACCCGGCGCTCGTGCAGCTGTCAGCGCGGCGGCTGTCGGCGCGCGGTACGCGGCTCGTCGAAGGGGCCGGCGTGTCGAAACGGCAGGGCGGCGCGTTCATGCCGGGCGTGCCCGATGTGTCGCGCTTTCCCGCGCGCGTGTGGACGCGGCTGCACAACAAATACTGGCGGCGGCTGCGCCCCGACCTGCTGACCTACGCGCCGGGCGGCGGGCTCGCGCTGCTGCGCGAGGCGCTGGCCGATTACCTGCGCACGTCGCGCTCGGTGCGCTGCACGCCCGAGCAGATCGTGATTACGACCGGCATCCACCAGTCGATCGACCTCGCGGTACGGCTGCTGACCGACCCGGGCGACGCGATCTGGACCGAGGATCCGTGCTACTGGGGCGTGCGCAGCGTGCTGAACGTGTCGGGGCTGACGACGCGGCCGATCCCGGTCGACGAGGAAGGCATCGCCCCGTCGGCGGCCGATCTCGCCGAACCGCCGAAGCTGATGCTCGTCACGCCGTCGCACCAGTATCCGCTCGGGATGGTGATGAGCCTCGCGCGGCGGCGGATGCTGCTCGAATACGCACGCCAGCACGGTTGCTGGATCATCGAGGACGACTACGACAGCGAATTCCGCTACGGCAGCCGCCCGCTTGCGTCGCTGCAGGGGCTCGACACGGCCGGGCAGGTGATCTACGTCGGCAGTTTCGGCAAGACGCT
>Ga0209566_100541_pt1 | contig 25574 bp, 23 predicted proteins | sample Araplavi_mTSA_r2_2_FD_184287 | JGI IMG/M metagenome (GOLD analysis project Ga0209566, IMG submission 184287) | Arabidopsis root microbial communities from North Carolina, USA - plate scrape CL_Cvi_mTSA_r2 (SPAdes) (version 2) | ecosystem: Host-associated > Plants > Roots > Endosphere | place...
TACTTCCTGATGACGAGCCTCGGCGAAATGGCCGCGTTCATGCCGGTGTCGGGCTCGTTCGCGACCTACGGCGCGAAATACGTGGACGAGGGCTTCGGTTTCGCGCTCGGCTGGAACTACTGGTACAACTGGGCCGTGACGATCGCGGTGGAGCTCGTCGCCGCGCAGCTCGTGATGCATTACTGGTTTCCGGACGTCCCGGGCGTGTGGTGGAGCGCGGCGTTCCTCGGCGTGATGTTCCTGCTCAACGCGCTGACCGTGCGCGGCTTCGGCGAGGCCGAATACTGGTTCGCGCTGATCAAGGTCGTCACCGTGGTCGCGTTCATCGGCGTCGGCCTGCTGATGATCTTCGGCATTCTGAAGGGCGCGCCGGGCAACGGCTGGGGCAACCTGACGATCGGCGACGCCCCGTTCGCGGGCGGCCTGCCGGCGTTGATGGGCGTCGCGATGATCGCCGGCTTCTCGTTCCAGGGCACCGAGCTGATCGGCGTCGCGGCCGGCGAATCGGAAAACCCGCGCACGACGATCCCGCGCGCGGTGCGCCAGGTGTTCTGGCGGATCCTGCTGTTCTACGTGTTCGCGATCTTCGTGATCGGCGTGCTGATTCCCTATACCGACCCGAACCTGCTCAAGACGGACGTGACCGACATCGGCGTGAGCCCGTTCACGCTCGTGTTCCGCCACGCGGGCCTCGCATTCGCGGCCGGCGTGATGAACGCGGTGATCCTGACGGCCGTGCTGTCGGCCGGCAACTCGGGCATGTACGCGTCCACGCGGATGCTCTACAACCTCGCGACCGAAGGCCGTGCGCCGAGGATCTTCGCGAAGCTGTCGCGCGGCGGCGTGCCGCGCAACGCGCTGTACGCGACGACGGCCGTCGGCGCGCTGTGCTTCTTCACGTCGCTGTACGGCGACAAGACCGTGTACCTGTGGCTGCTGAACACGTCGGGGATGACGGGCTTCATCGCATGGCTCGGCATCGCGGTCAGCCACTACCGGTTCCGCAAGGGCTACGTGAAGCAGGGCTACGCGCTCGACCAGCTGCCGTACCAGTCGAAGTGGTTCCCGTTCGGCCCGCTGTTCGCGTTCGTGCTGTGCCTCGTGATCGCGCTCGGGCAGGACTATCAGGCGTTCCTCGCGAACCGGATCGACTGGGCCGGCGTGGCCGCGACCTATGTCGGCATTCCGCTGTTCCTCGTCGTGTGGCTCGGCTTCCGGTTCCTGAAGAAAAGCCGTTTCGTGCGCTACGAGGACATGGAAATCGCGCCGTGGCTCGCCGCGAGCCGCGGCGCGCAGCGGCAGCCGGTGGCGAACCGCGAAACCGCGGGCTGACGCGGGCGCGGCACACGGCCGCGCGGCATGCGATGAAACGGGAAGCCGCGCGCTTCCCGTTTTTTTTGCCCGGCTTTTGCCTGCACGGGGTCAAAGCCGGTTATATTGCCCGACCCTACCGGGCCATGGCCCGGCCGGCGCGGGGCGCGCAGCGCGGATCGGCATCCGGCGCGCGCGCGGTGCGGCGGCCGGCGAGATGCCCGGCGTTTTCATCGTTCCATGCGGGCCGATACGGCCCGCGGAGCGCGCAACCCAGAGGAATCCATGAGCGCATCACCCGCCGAGCGGAAGGCCGGACCCGTTTCCATCGTGCGAATCGAAGCCGCGATCAACGCGTGGCGCGAAGTGTACCCGCCGGCGCCTGACGGCGAGGACGGCTACGCGCTCGACGCCGGCAGCAATTGCCTCGCGGAGCTGTACGGCACGATGATCTGCTACCAGCTGCCGGACGTGCCGCTCGACTCGCTGAGCGACGCGCAGCGCGACGCGCTCTACGCGACCGAGGTGTGACGGACGGCGCGTGACGCCGCCGTGCCGCGGCGCCGATCAGGCAACGGGAAGCTCGCGGGCTTCCCGTTTTGCTTTGGGCGGCACGGCGCCGGGGCCGCGCGTGGCGGTTTGCGCCGCCTGCGGTATCGTGACGACATCGTCCGGCCAGGGTTGACCGCCGGATCGCTGTCCGGGAGACATCGAACATGGAGTTGAGACACCTCCGCTACTTCGTCGCGGTTGCCGAGGAGCGGAATTTCACGCGGGCGGCCGAACGGCTGCATATCGCGCAGCCGCCGCTGAGCCGGCAGATCCAGCAGCTCGAGGAAGCGCTCGGCGTGCCGCTGTTCGAGCGCAACGCGCGGCCGCTGAAGCTGACCGACGCGGGGCGCTTCTTCTATTCGCACGCGGTGCAGCTGCTCGCACAGACGACCGAGCTCGAATCGATGACGAAGCGGGTCGGCAAGATCGAACGCAGCATGTCGGTCGGCTTCGTCGGCTCGACGCTGTACGGGATGCTGCCGAAGATCATCCGGCGCTTTCGCAGCGAGTATCCGGCCGTCGAGCTGAGCCTGCACGAGATGTCGACGATGGACCAGATCAAGGCGCTGAAGGAAGGGCGCATCGACGTCGGGTTCGGGCGCATCCGCCACGAGGACCCGAGCGTGCGGCGCGTCGTGCTGCGCGAGGAGCGGATGATCGTCGCGCTGCCGGTCGGCCATGTGCTCGACAGCGCGAAGCCCGTGCTGTCGCTGCACGATCTCGTGAACGACACGCTGATCATCTTTCCGAAGGCGCCGCGCCCGAGCTATGCGGATCAGGTGCTCGCGGCCTTTCACGATCGCGCGCTGCAGCCGCGCAAGATCTACGAGACGCGCGAACTGCAGATCGCGCTCGGTCTCGTCGCGATGGGCGAGGGCGTGTCGGTGGTGCCGCACAGCGTGTACGGGCTGAAGCGCGACGACATCAGCTACAAGCCGCTCGACGATCCGAACCTCGTGTCGCCGATCATCATGAGCATGCGGATGCTCGACGAATCGGAGGACATTCGCGCGATGCAGGCGCTGATCTACCGGCTGTACGACGAGGCGCAGATGGAGTATCTGCCGCCGCAGCCCGAATGAACGCGCGGGCGGTGGGGGCTTGCTTGACGCTGGGCGCGGGCGCGGGCCAACATCGCCGGATCCGGCAAGGCCGCCGAGGCGCGGCCGCTTTCATGCAGACGACAGGCACATGACCGACATTCCGATCGAGGAGACAACCGTCGAGACGCCGCAAGGGCGCCTCTTTGCGAAACGCTGGCGCGGCGGCCCGGCGCAACGGGCAGCGGGTGCGCCCGAGCCGGCCGCCTCCGAGCCGGCCGCACCTGAGCCGGCCGCACCTGAGCCGGCCGCGCCGATCGTGCTGCTGCACGATTCGCTCGGCTGCGTCGACCTGTGGCGCGACTTCCCCGCGCAGCTCGCGAGCGCCACGCAGCGCGACGTGATCGCCTACGACCGCCTCGGCTTCGGCCGTTCGGATCGGCACCCGGGGAAACTCGGCACGACGTTCGTGCGCGACGAGGCCGATCATGCGTTCGCGGCATTGCTCGACCAACTCGATATCGATGCGTTCGTCGCGTTGGGGCACAGCGTCGGCGGCGGGATGGCGGTCGGGTGTGCCGCCGCCTATCCGGCGCGTTGCCGTGCGCTCGTGACGATCGCCGCGCAGGCGTTCGTCGAGGATCGCACGCTGGCCGGCATTCGCGACGCGGGGCAGCAGTTCGACGAGCCGGGCCAGCTCGACCGGCTCGCGCGCTATCACGGCGACAAGGCCGAATGGGTGCTGCGCGCGTGGGTCGACACGTGGCTGTCGCCCGCGTTTCGCCACTGGAGTCTCGACGACGAATTGCCGCGCGTGCAATGCGCGACGCTCGCGATTCACGGCGAAGACGACGAATACGGGTCCGACGTGCATCCGAAGCGGATCGCCGCGCGCGTCGCGGGGCCGTCGTCGTATCTGTTGCTCGGCCGATGCGGGCACATGCCGCACCGCGAGCGGACCGACGACGTGCTGGCCGCCATCGCGACGTTCCTGCGCGACGCGCTCGCCTGAGCGCGGCTGCCGTCGGCGGGCGCGGGCCCGCCGGCCGTCAGAAGGCGAGCTGGATCGCGAGGTCGATCGCGAGCAGCGCGATCGAACAGCCGATCCCGAGGATCACGTTCGGCAGCCGGTGCTCGAAGTCGCGATTGTCGCGGCGCATCGCGGCGCCGAGCAGGAAGATCGCCTCGACGAGAATCTGCAGCCCGACGAACAGCAGCATCAGCAGATACTCGTAACCCATCTGCTTGAACGCGGCGAACTGCATCCCGTGATCGCGGATCCATTGGCCGACGCGCAGCAGTTCGTAGACGAACAGCAAGGCGGGAAACAGGTAGCTGATGAAATAGGTCGGCGCGGTGGCGTGCCGTAGTTCGAGGTGGAAGTGCTGATGCGTGGTTGCCATCACGAATCCCTCCTTGCAACGCATGATTGCGGTCGCGACGGCCGCGCGACGATGTGCCGATACAGGGATTACCCGAGGCGTCGTGCGCAGCCGTACGTCGCCAGCATACTGCTGCGCGGGAAATTTGGCATGCGATGCATGCGTTCGCCGTAAAAATGCGTATGCGCCGCGCGACGCGCGCCATTGCACCGTATTCACCGGAGGCGCTGCGCTGGCCGGTTCTGTCGTGCTCGATGCATCACCGGTACCGTTCAGCGTTTCGCTTCCGCGCCCTCGACAAACAGCTTCGCGACCGCCTGGAACTCCCGTTTCAGCGACAGGCCCGGCACGGTCAGCCAGCGCAGCATCGCCGCGAGATACAGGTGATGGAACCACGTCGCGAGCTGGTCGGCCCGCAGCGTGCCGTTCAGTTCGCCTGATTGCTGCCCGGCTGCGATCAGCTGCTGCCACACGAGCGCGATATCGCTGCCGTTCTCGTTGCCGCTTTCCGGTTCGGCCACGCCGATGCTCAGGAAGCGATGGCGCAGATACGCGAGCAGGTACGCGGGATGCTGCTCGCACCACGCGGCCGATGCATCGAGCACGCAGTCGATGCGCGACACGAACGTCTTGCGCCGCGCGACATCGCGCTGCAGATGGGCGAGATCGCGCACGAGCTCGCCTTCGAGCCAGTGCGCGAGCACGGCTTCCTTCGTCGCAAAGTGGTTGTACAGCGTGCGCTTCGCGACATCGGCCTGCGCGGCGATCTGCTCCATCGTGACGGCATCGTAACCGTGCGCGTCGAACAGGCGTGCGCCGGTGGCGGCGAGGTGCGCGAGCATCTGGATGCGCTTGCGCGCGCGGCGGCCCGGATCGTCGGTCGGAGTCGGCATGACAAGGGATCGGATAAAAGTGTACGAATTGCATTAGTATACGACGTGCACGTTTATGAATCCACCTGCCACCGTCGGGTGCAAGGAGTCACGCATGAAATTCGTCATCGCCACCTACGGTACCGAAGGCGACACGCGCCCGCTCGCGGCGCTCGGCCGTGCGCTGATCGATGCCGGCCATGACGTCCGGCTGCTGGCCGACGCGGCGACGCTCGGCTCGGCCGCCATGCTCGGCGTGCCGTCGGCGGCGTTGTCCGGCGATATCCGCCGCGCGATTGCGCCGGAGGGCGCATTGGCCGATGCGGTGCGCGGGCGCGGCGGCTTCAACGACACGTCGAAGGCGCTCGCGGCGATCGCCAATGCGAACACGGCCGCGTGGATGCGGCAGGTTGCGGAGGCATCAGCCGGGTGCGATGCGATCCTCGTGTCAGGGCTCGTATCGTTCGTCGGCTTGTCGGTTGCCGAGTATCGCGGCGTGCCGGCGATCGGCGCCGGCATGATCCCGATTACGCCCACCGCGGCATTCGCGTCGCCGTTCCTGCCGCCGGGGAAGGTGCCGCGCTGGCTGAACCGCGCGAGCCACCGGTTCGTGAACGCGCTGCTGTGGCAGGCGTTCAGGAAGTCGACGAACGCGGCGCGCGCGAGCGTGTGCGGGTTGCCGCCGCGCAGGCGGGTGTGGACCGATCATCCGATGCTGTACGGCGTGTCGCCGGCACTGCTGTCGGGCCCGGCCGACTGGCCGTCGCAGGCGCTGGCCTGCGGCCAGTGGCGAATCGATGCACGTGCATGGGAACCGCCGCCTGATCTCGCGGCGTTTCTCGATGCGGGCGATCCTCCCGTGTACATCGGTTTCGGCAGCATGGCCGGCTTCGATCGTGCCGGGATGGCCGATGCACTCGTGCGTGCGCTCGCCGGCCGGCGTGCGCTGTTCCATCCGGGCTGGAGCGGTATCGACGCGTCGATGCTGCCCGCGCACGTTCACGTGATCGGCGATACGCCGCATGACCGGCTGTTCCCGCGTGTGTCGATGGCGATCCATCATGGCGGGTCGGGCACCACCCATTCGGCTGCGCGGGCCGGCATTCCGTCCGTCGTCGTGCCGTTCGCGGGCGATCAGTTCTTCTGGGCGAACCGGCTGCAGCGGCTTGGCGTCGCGGATGCGCCGGTCGCGGGGCGGCGCGTGGACGCCGCCGCGCTTGCGCGGGCCATTGCGTTCGCGGAGCGCGGCGACACGAAGGCGCGCGCAACGGAACTCGGCGCGCGCATCGCGCGGGACGAAGGTCTGACGCTGGCCGTCAGTGCGATCGAGCGCTGGGGACGGCCGGGCGCGCGGTGAGCCCGCGCGTCGACGTCAGAAATGCCCGGTGAAGCGATAGCGGCTGCCCGGGTGCCACAGGTTGGCGACCGACGCGACCATCCCTTGCGACCACGTGCGCCGATGCAGCAGCAGGCACGGCTCGCGGTCGTCCATCGTCAGGTGGCGGCGTGTTTCGGCGTCGGGCATCGCGGCCTCGATCCGGTATTCGACGCGCTGCAGCGGCGCGACGCGCGTCAGGTACTGGTTCGGCGTCGTCGTCGTGAAGTCCTGCAATGCGTATTCGGGCGCGCAGGCCGGATTGACCCAGCGTTCCTCGAGCTGCACGGGCGTGTCGTTCTCGAAGTGCAGCACGCGCGAATGGAAGATCGGGCTGCCCGTGTCGAGCTGCAGTTCGTCGGCGAGCTTCGCGTCGGCGACGGCCGCGCCGACCAGCAGCACCTGCGCGTGATAGCCGTGGCCGCGCGCGGCGACTTCGTCCGAGATGCTGCGGATCGCGACGAGCGTCGATTCGTACTTCGGCGACGCGACGTACGTGCCGGAGCCGCGCGTGCGCGTGAGCACCTGCTCCGCGGTCAGTTCGCGCAGTGCGCGGTTCACGGTCATCCGCGCGACGTTGAATTCGCGCGCGAGTTCGTTCTCCGACGGCACCTGGTCGCCTTCCGCCCATTCGCCGGCATGAATGCGCGCGAGGATGAAGTCCTTGATTTCCTGATAGATCGGTGTGGTCATGGGATCACGGTTCCAGAGTCGGCGGCGGCCCGCCGCCGAATGCCGATCCGGCGCGCGCCCGGCGCCGAGTGTACCGGTTTCGCGGGCATGCGGGCCCGGATTTCCCGAATGATCCCTGTTCGGCCGGCGCGCGTCCATGCGGGATTGCACAGAGCGGCCGGCCCGCGGCAGTCCGCGCGCGGTCAGAACCGATGCCGGATGCCGACCGTCGCGACCACCTGCGTGTTGGTCGACGAAGCCGCGAGCCCCGTCACGTTCGCGAAGCCGAGCGTCGCGCCCGACGGCACGCCGAACTGGTGCTGGTAGACCGTATCCGCATACACGTCGGTGCGCTTGCTCAGCGCGTAGTCGGCCATCAGCGTCACCTGGTGCCATTTCGGCCGGTGGCTGCCGGTGGCGTCGTCGTAGCGGCCATCGGTGAACGTATAGGCGCCCGCGAACGAGACGGCCGGCGTCAGCGTGTAGCGCGCGTTGACCTCGAAGTTGTCGAAGCGCAGCGCGTTCAGCGCGCCGGGCAGCGACGACGCGGCCGTTTCGTCGAACATCGAGTGCGTCCACAGCGCGCCGACCGTCAGCCGGTCGAAGGCGTAGCTGCCGCCCGCGCCCATCACGCGCTGGCGCACGGCCGGGAAGTTCGGGCCGTCGTTCGTCGACAGCGCGCCGCCGGCCGTCAGCCCGCCGCGGTTGAGCTGCAGGTACGCGGCGCCGAGGCTGACCGGCCCGTTCGCATACGACACGCCCGCGCTGTACGCGCGGTTGTTCGCGAAGCCGCCGGCCGCGTTGCTGAACCCGTACAGGCCGCCGAACTGCCAGCCGGCGAGCGTCGGGCTCGTGTATTTCACCGCGTTGTCGATGTAGAACGAATCGTCGATGTTGTCGTTGTCGAACGGATGCGACGCGAGATTGTTGCCGTCGCCGTTGTTCGCCATCGCGAGCGGGCCGAGGTAGTCGACCACGGCATCGTATTGGCGGCCGAGCGTCACCGCGCCGTACCGGTCGCTCTGCAGGCCGACATACGCGCGGCGGCCGAACATCGTGTTCCGGTAGGACTGCGTGCCGTTGTTCAGGTTGAAGCCGTTCTCGAGGCGGAACAGCGCATGCAGGCCGCCGCCGAGATCCTCGTTGCCGCTCAGGCCGAAGACCGTATTCGACAGCAGGCCGCTGCCTTGCTGCCACGCGCTTTTTCCCGACTGGTTGTTCGTATAGGCGATGCCCGCATCCAGCATCCCGTAGAGCGTGACGCTGCTTTGCGCATGCGCGGCGGCGCCGAAGAACACGAGGGAAAGGGTACCGACGACTGCTTTTTTCATTGCGAGTGCTTCCTGGAAAGGCCCGTCGCGACGGGAACGACGATTCGTCGCGCGTTCGCGCTGGAACACGCGTTCGAATCGATGAATCGATGAAAAGGGGAGGCGGCGCGTGACGCGTGTCACGCGCGGCTGCGGCGAACGCCGCTAGTGCTGCAACAGGCGGATCGTGCCGAACTCGGCGCCCGGCAGCAGGCGGAGGATCGACAGGATGGCCGGCGATGCCTGCGACCGTGCGACCTCGAGCTCGATGCAGGCGCGCCCGGTGCGCTTGTCGATCGCGGCCGTGTAGAAATTGAGCGCGGCGCCGACCGCCTGGTGCAGCAGGCGCCGCACGACGGCGAGGTTGTCGGATTCGACGCGGATCGACAGCAGCACGCGCTCGTCGACGGGGTACCGGCGCCGCGAACGAACGGGCGGCAGAGCGCGTGAAGCGGCGGTTTCGGTTCTGGTCGGTTTCATGCTGGCACCCCGGTCGCATCGTGCTCCGCACCGCGGAGATCTCGTCTTGGACATGCCGCCCATTCTAGGAATCGCGGTGACGATACGGTGTATAGACTCGCGCGGGCCCTGAAAAGAACGCATAAAAATGCCCCGTCGGCCGGCTTTCGTCTTTACGGCTTTTTTATTCCTTGTAAAGAAATTGAACACCGCTTTGATACGCGGATTTCTACACTGTCGCATCCCATTCGCCAGACGAGCATGGGGGCGTCACACGGGCCTGCGCCGGCAAGGCAAGGCCCGCCACGCCGACGAGCGCGCGGTGTCGCCGCGCATACGAAAAAAGGGGAAAGTCATGTTGTGGATCACCGGCGCGCTGTCGCTCGCGCTCTTTATCTATCTGTTTCATGCCTTGATCAAACCCGAGCGGTATTGATCGGCGCGATTCAACAGGAATTCGAAAAATATCGGTGGATGTCATGAGCGATCTGCTTTTCATTCTGTTCACGCTCGCGTTCTTTGCCTTGACGGCCGGTTTCATCACCGGCCTTGACCGGATCTGAGCGAGCGTCGACATGTTCAACAATCTCATTCAATTCGCGATCGTTCTCGCAATCATGCTGGCGCTGGTGCCCGTCGTCGGGAAATGGCTCGCGCACGCCTTTACGAGCCCGCGCCACGCGTGGGTCGAACGCCGTACCTATGCGCTGCTCGGCGTGAACCCCGACGAAGCGATGTCGTGGCAGCGCTACGGCATGGTGCTGCTGCTCGGCAATGCCGGGATGATGCTGCTCGGTTATCTGCTGCTGCGCATCCAGGACACGCTGCCGTTCGATGCACTGCAGCGCGCCGCGCAAAGCCCGGACCTCGCGTTCAACACCGCCGCGTCGTTCATCACGAACACGAACTGGCAGGCGTATGCGGGCGAGAGCAGCCTGTCGAACTTCTCGCAGATGGCCGTCATCACGTTCCTGATGGTGGCCAGCGCGGCGACCGGCGTCGCGGCCGCGGGCGGCTTCATCCGCGGGCTGAGCCGCAAGAGCGCGGCGGACATCGGCAATTACTGGGTCGACTTCACGCGCGTGACCTATCGCGTGCTGCTGCCGCTCAGCTTCGCGATGGCGCTCGTGTACGTGTGGCAGGGCATGCCGCAGACGCTCGCGTCCGATGCGTGGGCGACCACGCTCGAAGGCGCGCGCCAGCAGATCGTGACGGGGCCCGTTGCCAGCCTCGAATCGATCAAGCACATCGGCACGAACGGCGGCGGCTTCTTCAGCATGAACGCCGCGCATCCGTTCGAGAACCCGACGCCGCTCACCAACACGCTGCACATGCTGTCGATGCTGCTGATTCCGTCCGCGCTGACGTACACGCTCGGCACGATGATCGGCCGGCGCCGCCAGGGCTGGGTGATTCTCGGTGCGTTCGTCGTGATGTTCGTCGGCTTCCTGGCCGTGATCTATTCGGCCGAGCAGCACGGCAATCCGCTCGTGGCCGGGCTCGGCGTCGACCAGCAGATGAGCGCCGCGCAGCCGGGCGGCAACATGGAAGGCAAGGAGATGCGCTTCGGCATCGCGCAGACGAGCCTGTTCGCCACCGTCACGACCGCCGCGACCACCGGCTCGGTCGACGCGATGCACGACTCGCTGACGCCGCTCGGCGGCCTCGTGCCGATCGCGCAGATGATGCTGAACAACGTGTTCGGCGGCGACGGCGTCGGGCTGATCAACCTGTTCACGTTCGCGATCCTCACGGTGTTCCTGGTCGGGATGATGATCGGGCGCACGCCGGAATTCCTCGGCAAGAAGATCGAGGCGCGCGAGATGAAGCTCGTGATGCTCGCGGTGCTCGCGCATCCGTTCAGCATCCTCGGCTTCACCGCGCTGGCCGCGATGCTGCACTCGACGATGGACAGCCTCGCGAACCTCGGCCCGCACGGCTTCAGCGAAGTGCTGTACGCGTACACGTCGGGCACCGCCAACAACGGCTCCGCGTTCGCGGGCCTGAACGCGAACACGCCGTTCTTCAACACGACGATCGGCTTCGCGATGCTGATCGGCCGCTACCTGACGCTGCTGCCGATGCTCGCGGTCGCGGGCAGCCTCGCCGCGAAGAAGAGCGTGCCGGAAAGCGCGGGCACGCTGTCGACGTCGACGGGCTTGTTCGCCGGCCTGCTGGTCTTCGTGATCCTGGTCGTCGGCGGCCTCACGTTCCTGCCCGCGCTCGCGCTCGGCCCGGTCGTCGAGCACCTGCTGATGTCGGGCGGCCAACTGTTCTGAGGAAAACATCATGATGCAAGGCAATCGCCAGGCAGCGGCCGCGGCCGCGCCGGCACCCGGTTCTTCGTTCGGCGCGGCGACGCGCGGCCTCGTGCGGCCCGTGATCGCATCGTCGGTGCTGTTCATGCTCGTCACGGGCATCGCGTATCCGCTGCTCACCACGGGCGTCGCGAACGTGCTGTTCCCGTCGCAGGCGCGCGGCAGTCTCGTGGAGCGCAACGGCACGACGATCGGCTCGACGGTGATCGGGCAGTCCTTCACACGCGCCGGCTACTTCCACGGGCGGCCGAGCGCGACGACCGGCACCGATCCGGCCGATCCGTCGAAGACGGTCGAACAGCCGTACAACGCGGCCGGCAGCGGCGCCAGCAACCAGGGGGCAACCAGCAGGAAGCTCCTCGCGGATATCGCGCAGCGGGTACGCGCATACCGGCAGGAGAACGCGCTCGCCGCCGGCACGCCGGTACCGGCGGATGCCGTGACCGCGTCGGCATCGGGGCTCGATCCCGAGATCTCGGTGGCGAACGCGCGGCTGCAGGCGGCACGCGTCGCGCAGGCACGCGGCGTCGATGCCGCACAGGTCGCGGCGCTGGTCGAACGCATCGCATCGCCGCGCCAGCTCGGCGTGCTCGGCGAACCGCGCGTGCGCGTGCTCGACCTGAACCTCGCGCTGGATCGCGCATTCGGCCAGGCGGCCGGCGCGAAGTAATGGCAGGAACCACGGAGTCACTCATGTCCCATATCGAAACCCCGATCAATCCGGCGGCGATCCCGGTCGGCGCCGTGCCGCCGATGCGCTGGACGGCCGTACTGCGCGAGGCCTTCCGCAAGCTCGCGCCGCGCGTGCAGTTGAAGAATCCCGTGATGTTCGTCGTCTATCTCGGCAGCATCGTCACGACCGTGCTGTGGCTGCAGGCGCTGACCGGCACGGGCGATGCGCCGGCCGGCTTCATCTTCGCGGTCGCGTGCTGGCTGTGGTTCACCGTGCTGTTCGCGAACGCGGCCGAGGCGCTGGCCGAAGGGCGCGGCAAGGCGCAGGCCGACGCGCTGCGTGCGGCGCGCAAGCGCGTGTATGCGAAGGTGCTCGACGAGCCGAAGCGGTACGGCAGCACCAGCCATCGCGTGCCGAGCGACGAACTCGCGGCCGGCAGCATCGTGCTCGTCGAGGCCGGCGACACGATTCCCGCCGACGGCGAAGTGATCGACGGCGTCGCGTCGGTCGACGAATCGGCGATCACCGGCGAATCCGCGCCCGTGATCCGCGAGTCGGGCGGCGATTTCTCGTCGGTGACGGGCGGCACGCGCGTGCTGTCCGACTGGATCGTCGTGAAGATCACCGCGCAGCCGGGCGAGGCCTTTCTCGACCGGATGATCGCGATGGTCGAAGGCGCGAAGCGCGGCAAGACGCCGAACGAAGTCGCGCTGACGATCCTGCTCGTCGCGCTAACGATCATCTTCCTGCTCGTGTGCGCGACGCTGCTGCCGTTCTCGCAGTTCAGCGTGCTGCTGAATGCGTCGGGTTCTGCGGTGAGCCTGACCGTGCTGATCGCGCTGCTCGTCTGCCTGATCCCGACGACGATCGGCGCGCTGCTGTCGGCGATCGGCATCGCGGGGATGAGCCGGATGATGCGCGCGAACGTGCTCGCGACGTCGGGCCGCGCGATCGAGGCGGCCGGCGACGTCGACGTGCTGCTGCTCGACAAGACCGGCACGATCACGCTCGGCAACCGCGAGGCCGTGCAGTTCCGGCCGGCGCCGGGCGTGGACGAGCGTGCGCTGGCCGAGGCCGCGCAGCTGTCGTCGCTTGCCGACGAGACGCCCGAGGGGCGTTCGATCGTCGCGCTCGCGAAACAACGGTTCTCGCTGGAGGGCAAGACGATCGACGGCGGTTTTGCCGTGCCGTTCAGCGCGCGCACGCGGATGAGCGGCCTCGATATCGGCGGGCGGCAGGTGCGCAAGGGCGCGGCGTCGGCGATCCGCGCGCACGTCGATGCGCTCGGCGGCGCGTTTCCGCAGGCGGTCGAGACGACCGTCAACGAAATCGCGCGGCGCGGCGGCACGCCGCTCGTCGTCGCCGACGGCGCCCGCGTGCTCGGCGCGATCGAGCTGAAGGACATCGTCAAGCACGGGATCGCCGCGCGCTTCGCCGAACTGCGCAAGGTCGGCGTGAAGACCGTGATGATCACCGGCGACAACCGGCTCACCGCGGCCGCGATCGCGGCGGAAGCCGGCGTCGACGACTACCTGGCCGAAGCGACGCCCGAGGACAAGCTGCGGCTGATCCGCGAGCACCAGGCGAAGGGCCATCTCGTCGCGATGACGGGCGACGGCACCAACGACGCGCCCGCACTCGCGCAGGCCGACGTGGCCGTCGCGATGCACAGCGGCACGCAGGCGGCGAAGGAGGCGGCCAACATGGTCGACCTCGACAGCAACCCGACGAAGCTGATGCAGGTGGTCGAGGTCGGCAAGCAGATGATCATGACGCGCGGCGCGCTGACCACGTTCAGCGTCGCCAACGATCTCGCGAAGTATTTCGCGATCATCCCGGCCGCGTTCGTCGCAACTTATCCGGCGCTCGGCGCGCTGAACGTGATGGGCCTGCACAGCCCGACGTCGGCGATCCTGTCGGCGGTGATCTTCAATGCGCTGATCATCGTCGCGCTGATCCCGCTCGCGCTGAAGGGCGTGAAGTATCGCGCGGAACCGGCCGGGAAGCTGCTGGGGCGCAACCTGCTGATCTACGGCGTGGGCGGAATCGTCGCACCGTTCATCGGCATCAAGCTGATCGACATGCTGTTGACGCCGTTTATCTGACCGAACGCGCCGTCGCGGCCCCGCTCACGCCTTCGCGGCGTGCGCGGGGCCGTTCGGCGTTTCAATTGCCGGAAGCGATCATGGATGTGAATGTGAACGTGAAGGATGCGAATCGACGGGCAACGAGGCGGCGGGACATCGCTGCCCGCCGCAGCGGGGCCGGCGCGTGCCGCGACCGCTGGCGAGCCGTGCTGCGCGCGTGCGCGGCGCTGGCCGACCGCATCGCGGGCGCGGGGCCCGATACGCGGCCGGCGCTGGCCGTGCGCGAGGCGCGCCCGCGCACGCACGTGTGGATGTCGCAGTACGCGGTGCCGCTGCTGCTCGCCACGCTCGTGTGCGCGCTGGCGACGCTGGCGGCGAGCGCGCTGCTGCGCGTGTTCGACCTGTCGAACGTCGTGATGCTGTTCCTGATGACCGTCGTGCTGATCGCGCTGCGGCTCGGCCGGCTGGCCGGCGCGTGGGCCGCGTTCGTCTGCGTCGGCTGCTTCGACTTCTTCTTCGTCGAGCCGAGGCTGTCGTTCGCGGTGTCCGATACGCAGTACGTGTTCACGTTCGCACTGATGCTCGCCGTCGCGCTCGCGATCGGCCAGCTCGCGGCACGCCTGCGCGCGGAGGCGCGGGCCGCGCGCGCGAACGAGAAGCGCTCGGCCGCGCTCGCGCGTGTCGCGCACGACCTGTCGGCGGCGATCGAAACCGAACAGATCGCATCGATCTGCACCGGCACGATCGCGCCGCTGCTCGGCGTGCGCGTCGCGCTCGTGCTGCCCGACGCGGACGACCGTCTGATGCCGGCGCCGCACGCCGCGTTCGTCGAAGCGCCGATCGCGCGCTGGGCCTACGAGCATGCGCGCGGCGCCGGTTGCGGGCTGCCGCCGTTCGAGCGCGCGGCCGCGCAATACCTGCCGCTGAAGGCGCCGATGCGCGTGCGCGGCGTGCTCGTGCTGTTCGGCGACGCGCAGCCGGTACCCACGGACCCCGACGATCGCCGCCTGATCGACGCGCTGTGTTCGTCGATCGCGATGGCGCTCGAACGCGTGCACTACGTCGGCGTCGCGCAGCATACGCTCGTCCGGATCGAAGGCGAGCGGCTGCGCAACGCGCTGCTCGCCGCCGTGTCGCACGACCTGAAGACGCCGCTGACCGCGATCCGCGGGCTCGCCGAGACGCTGGAGCGGCCCGAGCGGCTGGCCGACGGGCAGCCGGCCGCGCTCGCGCACGGCATCCGCAACCAGGCCGAGGCGCTGCACGGGCTCGTCGTGAACCTGCTCGATCTCGCGCGGATGCAGAGCGAGGGCGTGCGGCTGAATCGCGAGTGGCACATGCTCGACGAGATCGTCGGCAGCGCGCTCGCGCATTCGACCGGCGTGCTGGCCGGCCGCGACGTGAGCGCCGACCTGCCGGCCGACCTGCCGCTGATCGACGTCGACGCACTGCTGATCGAGCGCGTGCTGATGAACCTGCTCGACAACGCGGCGAAGTACGCGGGCGCGGATGCGGCCGTGGCGGTGCGCGCACGCGTGTTCGGCGAAACGCTGTACGTGTTCGTCGAGGACGACGGGCCCGGCTTCGTCGCGCGCAACACCGAGCCGCTGTTCGAGCCGTTCGAGCGCGAGCGCAAGGAATCGTCGATCAGCGGCGTGGGGCTCGGGCTCGCGCTGTGCCGCAGCATCGTCAACGCGCACGGCGGCTCGATCCGCGCGGTGCCGCTCGATCCGCACGGCGCGCGGTTCGAGATTCGCCTGCCACTGGGTGCGCCACCCGACATCGAACACGAGAGCCGGACATGATCAGATCGCGCGTACTTATCGTCGAGGACGAATCGGACATCCGCCGTTTCGTGCGGATGGCACTGGAACAGGAGGGGCTCGACACCTGCGAGGCGTCGACGGCCCGCGAGGCGCGGATGTACGCGTCGAGCAGCAAGCCCGATCTCGTGATCGTCGATCTCGGGCTGCCGGACGACGACGGCAAGACGTTCATCCGCGAACTGCGCGAATGGTCGACAGTGCCGGTGATCGTGCTGTCGGCGCGGCAGCAGGAGGTGGAGAAGGTCGCGGCGCTCGACGCGGGCGCGGACGATTACCTGCCGAAGCCGTTCGGCGTGCCCGAACTGCTCGCGCGGGCGCGCGCACAGTTGCGGCGCGCGGCGTTCGTGTCGGCCGACGGGCAATCGTCGTCGATCGTGCGCTTCGGCGACGTGACCGTCGATCTCGGCAAGCACGAAGTCGCCCGCTGCGGCGAACCGGTTCATCTGACGCGCCTCGAATTCCGGCTGCTCGCCGCGCTGATTCGCGCGCGCGGCGGCGTGGTCGCCGCGCGGCAATTGCTGGCCGAGGTGTGGGGGATCCACGACGCGGAACGCGCGCACTACGTGCGCGTGTACATGACGAACCTGCGGCAGAAGCTCGAACCGGTGCCGGCACGCCCGCGGCACCTGTTGACGGAACTGCAGTTCGGCTACCGGCTGGTCGGTCTGGAAACGGTCGGCATGACGGACGGGCAGCGTGATGCGGCGTCGGCAGGTCTAGACAGGTGAAAACCCGCTCCCGGCCACGAACCTGCGCACGGAGAAAGCTGTCGTTTAGCTCGATGTAATTCGTAATTAATTGAAATTGAAGGGAATTTACGACCCACGACCATAATCCGCCGACAATTAGAGATAAACACGGATTGCTGGTGGTGCGCCTGCGCGGGCAAAGTTGTATGTACAACTTGAGCGGTCGCCGGACGAGGCGATGCCCGGGTTGGAAGGGTTCACGGCGGGGCGCCGTGCCGGCCGCGCCGGTGCGGGCTGTCCGACGGGACCCTTGCCCAGTTCGTCCACGACAGGAACGCCATGAAGAAACTCGCGCTCAGTATTGCCCTTGCCTGCATCGCGGTCGGTGCCCACGCCAAGGATTGGTCGACGATCCGGTTCGGCGTCGACGCCAGCTATCCGCCGTTCGAATCGAAGGACGCAAGCGGCAAGGTCGTCGGCTTCGACGTCGATCTCGGCAACGAGATCTGCGCCCGCCTGAAGGCGAAGTGCGTGTGGATCGAGAACGACTTCGACGGGATGATTCCCGCGCTGAAGGCGAAGAAGTTCGACGGCGTGCTGTCGTCGATGTCGATGACGCCGGCGCGTGCCGAGCAGATCGCGTTCTCCGACAAGCTGTTCAACACGCCGACGCGCCTCGTCGCGAAGAAGGGCGCGAACCTGCAGCCGACGGCCGAATCGCTGAAGGGCAAGTCGGTCGGCGTCGAGCAGGGCACCATCCAGGAAACCTACGCGAAGACGTACTGGGCGCCGAAGGGCGTGCGGGTCGTGCCTTACCAGAACCAGGACGGCGTATACCAGGACCTGATGTCGGGCCGCCTCGACGCGGCGCTGCAGGACGCGGTGCAGGCCGACATCGGTTTCCTGAAGACGCCGCGCGGCGCGAGCTTCGACTTCGCCGGCAAGGACATCGACGATCCGAAGACGCTCGGCAACGGCGCCGGCATCGGGTTGCGCAAGGACGACGCCGACCTGAAGGCGAAGATCGACCACGCGATCGCCGACATCATCAAGGACGGCACGTACAAGAAGCTCGAGAAGAAGTACTTCGCATTCGACGTCTACGGCGGCTGACCGTCCGTGCGGCGCGCATCGCCTGCGGCGCGCGCCGCATCCGGTGCCGGGTGCAATCCACTTCGCGGGATGCCCCCGGCTTGATGAGCGGGTCGCATCAGGTAGTGCGCAGATATCGTTTGATGCGCGGTTAATGGCTATTGACAATCCAGCCACTTCGTTCTGGATCCCTTCTATGATCTTCCAAGGATTTGGCCCGCTTCTGTGGGCCGGCACGGTCGAGACCGTGAAGCTCGCGGTGCTGTCGCTGGCCGCGTCGCTCGTTCTGGGCCTCATCGGTGCGAGCGCGAAGCTGTCGACGAACCGCGTGCTCAAGTCGATCGGCACCTTCTACACGACGCTGATCCGCGCGGTGCCGGATCTCGTGCTGATGCTGCTGCTGTTCTACGGGATCCAGATCCTGCTGAACAACTTCACCGACATGCTCGGCTGGGACCAGATCGACATCGACCCGTTCGTGGCGGGCGTCATCACGCTCGGCTTCATCTACGGCGCGTACTTCACCGAGACGTTCCGCGGTGCGTTCCTGTCGGTGCCGCGCGGCCAGCTCGAAGCGGGCTTCGCATACGGGATGAGCGGCTGGCGCGTGTTCCGCCGCATCCTGTTCCCGCAGATGATGCGCTTCGCGCTGCCCGGCATCGGCAACAACTGGCAGGTGCTCGTGAAGGCCACCGCGCTCGTGTCGATCATCGGCCTCGCCGACGTCGTCAAGGCGTCGCAGGACGCGGGCAAGAGCACGCTCGATTTCTTCTTCTTCACGCTTGCGGCAGGCGCGATCTACCTCGCGATCACGACGGTGTCCAACGTCGTGCTGCATCACCTCGAGAAGCGTTATTCCGTCGGCGTCCGGAGGCTCGCACTGTGATCGAACTCGTCAGCCAGTACTGGCAAAGCTATCTCTACACCGACGGCTACCGCTTCAGCGGCCTCGCGATCACGCTGTGGTTGCTGGTCGTGTCGATCGCGCTGGGCTTCGCGCTCGCCGTGCCGCTCGCGATCGCGCGCGCGTCGTCGAACCGCTGGATCTCGGGCCCGGTGTGGCTCTATACGTACGTGTTTCGCGGCACGCCGCTCTACGTGCAGCTGCTGATGTGCTACACGGGCATCTACAGCCTGCAGGTCGTGCACAACCACGTGCTGCTCGACACGTTCTTCCGCAACGCGATGAACTGCACGCTGCTCGCGTTCGTGCTGAACGAATGCGCGTATGCGACGGAGATCTTCGCGGGCGCGATCAAGGCGACGTCGGCCGGCGAGATCGAGGCCGGCATGGCCTACGGGATGTCGCGCTTCAAGCTCTATACGCGGATCATCCTGCCGTCCGCGCTGCGCCGTTCGCTGCCGAGCTACAGCAACGAAGTGATCCTGATGCTGCACGCGACGACGCTCGCGTTCACCGCGACCGTGCCCGACATCCTGAAGGTCACGCGCGACGTCAATTCGGCGACGTACATGTCGTTCCAGGCCTACGGCATCGCGGCCGTGCTGTACGCCGTCGTCGTGTTCACGCTCATCTGGGCGTTCCGCAAGCTCGAGACGCGCTGGCTCGCGTACCTCGCGCCGCGCGGCCATTAACGCATTCGCAAGATTCGCAAGGAAGGACCCAGCATGTACAAGCTTACCGTTGACAACCTGCACAAGAAGTTCGGCGACAACGAGGTGTTGAAGGGCGTGTCGATGAAGGCGAAGGCCGGCGACGTGATCAGCATCATCGGCTCGAGCGGCTCCGGCAAGAGCACGTTCCTGCGCTGCATCAACTTCCTCGAGCAGCCGTGCTCGGGGCAGATCACGATCGGCAGCGAGCCGATCGAGACCACGCGCGACCGCAACGGCTCGCTGCGCGTGGCCGACCAGAAGCAGCTGCAGCGGATGCGCACCAAGCTGTCGATGGTGTTCCAGCACTTCAACCTGTGGGCGCACATGACGGTGCTCGAGAACGTGATCGAAGCGCCGATGGCCGTGCTCGGGGTGAGCAGGGACGAGGCGATCGCGCGGGCGCGCAAGTACCTGGAGAAGGTCGGCCTCGCGCCGCGCGTCGAGGGCATGTATCCGTCGCACCTGTCGGGCGGCCAGCAGCAGCGCGTGGCCATTGCACGCGCGCTCGCGATGGAGCCGGAAGTGATGCTGTTCGACGAGCCGACGTCGGCGCTCGATCCGGAGCTGGTGGGCGAAGTGCTGAAGGTGATGCAGAAGCTCGCCGAGGAAGGCCGCACGATGGTCGTCGTCACGCACGAGATGGGCTTCGCGCGCAACGTGTCGAATCACGTGATCTTCCTGCATCAGGGAAAGATCGAGGAGGAAGGGAATCCGCAGGAGATTCTCGTGAATCCGAAAAGCGAACGGCTCGGGCAGTTCCTGTCGGGGCGGCTGAAGTAAGCAGGCGGGCGGTGGTGCAGGGTGGAACGCTAAATGCTTGTCACGCGGAATCCTTTCGATGAAGGAGCACCGCGATGAGCACACCGGCCACCACCGCCTTTTCCCATGTGAAGCCGCAGGACACCGCGTATCGCGGCGAAGGCCTGCGCGACTTCTTCCTGTATCGCGATCTCGGCATTGCGGCCGCGACGAACGGCAAGGTCGTCGCGCAACTCGTCAGGGCGAATCATGCACCGGAGGCGGGCACCGGCTGGCACCGTCACGAGGCCGAGTTCCATATCGTGATCATGCTGAAGGGCTGGGCGCGCTTCATGTACGGCGAACGGGAGACGCTGGTGGCGGCCGGCGACTGCGTGCATCAGGCGCCGGGGATCGTCCACTATCTGTTCGACTACTCGCCTGACATGGAGTACCTGGAGATCGTCGGGCCCGCCGATTTCAAGTCGATCGACGTCGACGGGCCGTGCGCCGTGCCGCCGCCGACGCCGTGGGGGGAGGCGGGCGCGTAGCTGCCCGGTTGCCCCTGGGCGCGCGTCACGTGCACGCCTGCATCAGACCGCCTTCGGGCGGTTTTTTGTTGCGCGCTCCCTGGAAGCCTCCATGCGTACCGATCACGCCTGCGACACGTTTCCCCTTCCTCGGCAACGTTCTTTCGAATTCCGAACGGTCGGGAAGCTGAAGATCCGGAAAGAAAAGAAAGACATTCGTCAGCTTCGACGCGCTGGCCGCGCCGCGATGTCAAAGATCGTCAATTGCGCGTGGAAGCGGTGCACGGTCTGCCGACGACCGGCGTTAAGGAGGTACCAGCCGGATCGCCGGTTGACCTACCCGGGAGAGTTTCATGAAGCGCATCGCGAAGATCCTGACGGCTACCGCAGTGGCATGTGCGGTTCTTGTTCCGGCGCTTGCCGAAGCGCATTCGCATCGTGTGTGCCACGTCGATCATCACCACCATCGCGTGTGCCGCTGGGTGCGGTAAGCGCGAATTTTCCGGGGCGACCCGGAACGCATTCTTCAGTCAGGCAAATCAGGAGAGGATCATGAAAAAAACGATGTTGATCGCCGCGCTGGTCGCCGGCATGGGGTTGTCGATCGGTGCGTTCGCGCAGGTGCCGGCCAGCGCGCCGGCCGGCACGACCGGTCTGTGCAAGGACGGCTCGTTCTACTCGGGCGCGTCGAAGAAGGGCGCATGCGCGGGCCACAAGGGCGTGAAGACCTGGTACGGCGCCTCGTCGGCGGCAGCCGCGAGCGCACCGGCCGCGGCGCCGGCAACGGCGGCCTCCGCTGCCGCTGCATCCGGCACCGCGCCGGCGAAGAGCGCGGCCGCGACGACCGCGGCGGCAGCGCCGGGCGGCGGCCCGGGCAAGGTGTGGGTCAACGACAGCACGAAGGTCTATCACTGCTCGACCGACAAGTATTACGGCAAGACGAAGCACGGCAGCTACATGTCGGAAGCCGATGCCAAGGCGAAGGGCTACCACGCGTCGCACGGCAAGGCCTGTTCGTAACGCAGGCCGACGCGCGAGCCTGATTCCTCGCGCGTCGTCCGCACGCTGCGGCCACTCACGCCCCACCAACCCCGGCGGGGCGATTCGTTTTCAGCGCCGTCCGGTTTCAGCGGGCTTGATCCGACGCCGCGGCGGTCGTATCGGTCGCGCCGTCGTGCGCCGCTGCGCGTGCATCGAGCAGCGCGCGCAGCGTCACGTAGTGCGTGCCGTCCGCGTCGCCTTCCGCGCCCGCGGTGCGATCGTACGGCTCGTTGTCATGGATCGTCGCGCGCACGATCGGATAGATCTGCGTTTCCCAGCGGCTGCCGTTGAACACGCCGTAGTGGCCCGCTCCGGTCTGCACGTGGTGCGTCTTCAGGTACGACGGCAATCCCGAACACAGCTCCTGCGCGGCGACCGTCTGGCCGACCGCGCAGATATCGTCCTTCTCGCCTTCGATCGTCAACAGCGCGGTGCGATGAATCGCCGCCGGCTCGACGAGCCGGTCGCCGACCGTCAGCTCGCCGCGCGCGAGCGCGTATTGCTGGAACACCTTCTCGACCGTTTCCAGATAGAACTCCGCGGTGAGATCGGCGGTGGCGAAGTATTCGTCGTAGAAGTGCCGCAGCGTGTCGGCTTTCGCCGGGTCGCCTTTCGCGCGCTCGTAATACAGGTCGGCAAACGACGCCGCGTGGCGATCGGGATTCATCGACATGAACGCGCCGACCTGCACGAAACCCGGATACACGCATCGCTGCGCGCCGACGAAGCCCGCCGGCACGACGCTGATCAGGTTCCGCGCGAACCATTCGATCGGCTGGCTCGTCGCGAGCGCGTTGACCTTGGTCGGATTCACGCGGCAGTCGATCGGCCCCGCCATCAGCGTCAGGCTCGCGGGCTGCGCCGGATCGCCGCCGGCGGCCATCAGCGCGACCGCCGCGAGCGCGGCGACGGTCGGCTGGCAGACCGCGAGCACGTGCGCGTCCGGCCCGATCTGGCGGATGAAGTCGATCACGTGCATGACGTATTCGTCGAAGCCGAACCGTCCGGCCGTCAGCGGGATGTCGCGCGGGTTGTGCCAGTCGGTGATGTACACGTCGTGGTCGGCCAGCATCGTATGCACGGTGCCGCGCAACAGCGTCGCGAAATGCCCGGACATCGGCGCGACGATCAGCACACGCGGCTGGGGCGCGACCGGCAGCGCCTTGCGGAAATGCAGCAGCGTGCCGAACGGGGTGGCCGCGGCGGCTTCCTCGACGATCGGCACCGTTTTGCCGTCGACGACGATCGACGCGATGCCGAACGGCGGGCGCCGGTGCGAGAACGCGCAGCATTCGAGCAGTTCGCACAGCGCGTCGAGCATGCGGCCGGTCGGCGTCGCGGTGGAGGGCGGCCACAGCGACATCGTCGCGCGGGCAGCCGCGGCCCATGCGCGCGCCGGGCGCACGCATTCGGCAGACCATTGATAGAACGGATAGGCAAGCAGATTCATGACCGTTGCTCGTTGTGCCGCGTTGCATCGAACGAGGCAAGCCATGTGCCAGCCCACGGCTGGCACGCGCGTTGCACGCGGTTCGGAAGCGCGGCGCCGCAGGCGGCACGCGAGAACCGGCAGGCGCGTGCGATGCGTTGCGGCGCCGGTCTGGCGCCGCGACAGCGTGCGTTGCCGCGCCGGTTCGGCGAATCCGCGGCACCGGCATGGTGCGGGTGAGCCGCGTGGCGTCCGTTTTCGGTGCAGGGGCACGAACGGTTTTGGACAGGGGAGCGACATGGAAGTCACCGGACAGACGACGCTGACCATCAGCAGCCGCAATTACTCGTCGTGGTCGATGCGCGGCTGGCTGCTCGCGAAGCTGAGCGGGCTCGTGTTCGAGACGGTCAGCGTGCCGATCGATGCCGCGTCGCGCGCGGAGTTGCTGCTGCTGTCGCCGTCGATTCTCGTGCCGTGCCTGACGCACGACGGCAACACGGTGTGGGATACGCTCGCGATCGCCGAATACCTGAACGAGATCCGACCGCAGGCGCGGCTGCTGCCCGAAGACCGGCGCGCGCGCGCGCATTGCCGGTCGATCTGCGGCGAGATGCATTCGGGTTTCAGCGCATTGCGATCCGCGTTGCCGATGAACCTGCGCGCGCATTTCCCCGGCTTCCGGATCTGGTCGCGCGCACAGCACGACATCGAGCGGATCGTGACGATCTGGCGCGAGTGCCTGGCCGCGTACGGCGGCCCCTGGCTGTTCGGCGCGGAGATCGGGATCGCCGACGCGATGTATGCGCCGGTCGTCACGCGCTTCCTGACCTACGACGTGAAGCTGGAGCCCGATATCGCCGAATACTGCATGCAGGTGCTCGCGCATCCGTTCGTGACGGAGTGGATCGATGCGGCAAAGGCGGAACACGAAGACATCGACGAACTCGACATGGAGTTCTGACGCGCGGGATCGCACGTCGCTTTCAATTGCACTACACGCACCGGCATCGAAACGAACGTTTCGATCCGGCGGCGTAACGCGCAAACGTTTTACCTTGATTTCGGTTCGAAGCGAGGACGAATGCCCTAAAGGATGTTGAGCGCGATGACGTAAACGAGTCACGGGGACGACTCGCGATCGCATGCTTCCGACGTGCGACGCGCAGTCCGCAACAATCAGCGCAGCAGGGGAATCGACTTGAATCGTCAGCAATCGTGGACGCGTACGGCGGCGCCCGGGGAAATCATTTATTCCGAGGGTTTTGCGGGCGAGCCCGTCATCTTTCTGATCACCGACGGCAAGGTCGAACTGTCCACGCGATGCGACGACAAGCGTGTGGTCGTCGCGACGCTCGGTCGGGGCGAGTTCTTCGGTGAATCGGCGTTGCTCGCGGCCGAGCCGCGTGCCCATACCGCGAAGGCGCTTTCATTCTGTCAGCTGACGGTCGTACCGGCCGGCATGCTCGACGAGGAAATCGAGCGTGTGTCGGCGCTGCTGCGTCATATCGTGCGCACGATGATCCGCCGCGTGAAGCGCAAGGACGACCAGCTCGCGACCTATACGCATGCCGACTTCATGCCGGGCGTGCTGTCGTATGCGCATGTGCTGGCGCTGATGGCGGGCGCCGATGCGCGCGAAGCCGGCGACGCGTGGACGCGCCGGCCGATGCAGGCGCATGCGGCCGAAACGTCGGTGCCGCTCGCCGAAGTGATCCGCAAATGCCGTGCGATCGCCGGCCACTCGCGGCCGCACGTGCTCGCGATGCTGCGACGCATGGAGAAGCTCAATCTCGTCACGATCGAAGCGGCGCAGGCGGACCACGCCGGCGGGGCGGCCGATTATGCGGCGTCGTCGGATGCGCGCCAGGTCGTCACGTTCGACGCCGCGCGCGTGATCGATCGCGCGCAACAGGTGGCCGATCACGATCTCGACCTGTCGATCAACAGCGAACTCGAGCTCATCGAGCTCGCCGATCTCGAATCGCTGATCGGCGTCGAGAAGACGATGCTGCTCAACAAGCTGTCGAACGGCGAGATCGCCGACGAAGTGTTCGCGTTCCGCAAATCGAAGGTGCTCAGTTACGTCGAGCAGAAGGGCGTCGCGTACTTCTCGCGGCGCAACGCGCGTCGCGGCGGCGACGTGCGCGCGCTGGAGGATCTCGTGTGGATCGACCAGCGCACGCTGTTCGACGTCATCAGCGCGTTCGACACCTACGATCTCGCGAAGCTGATCGCGAATCTCGACGATCGCGCGGTGGCCGACAAGCTGTTCTCCGTGATGACCGAGGCACGGCGCAACGAGGTGTCTTGGGTGATGCGTCGCGAGCTCAAGCTCGATCCGGTCGAGATCGAGGACATCGAGCGGCGCGTGCTGGATGCCGTTCGTGCGGCGAAGGCGCCGGCGGCGGGCACTGCGCCCGTCGCATCGGCATCGGATGCATGACCAAGGGGGCGCGCATGGATCTGTTGACCCTGGCCGGTGTGGTGCTGGGCGGCGCGGCGATCGTGTTCGGCTTCGCGCTCGAAGGCGGGCATTTCCCGATGCTGTTCCAGTTCGAGGC
>Ga0209566_100542_pt1 | contig 25524 bp, 22 predicted proteins | sample Araplavi_mTSA_r2_2_FD_184287 | JGI IMG/M metagenome (GOLD analysis project Ga0209566, IMG submission 184287) | Arabidopsis root microbial communities from North Carolina, USA - plate scrape CL_Cvi_mTSA_r2 (SPAdes) (version 2) | ecosystem: Host-associated > Plants > Roots > Endosphere | place...
GCACCTGGGCGTCGTCCACCTCGTTCCGCATTACGCGATCCCCCATCCCACGCTCACCCGAGCGAGGCGCGGCGCTTTCCTGGCGCGCCTCGTGCGAGCGGCTACCCGCCACACCCTGGCCATCTGCCGGAAGGGCGTGCCGGATCACACGCGATCGTTCAAATAAATTTTGTAGAAACAGCAACTGAGACGTAGACTTCGCTACATGAAATCTATTTCTACATGGTCGCTGCTTGTTCTGACCCTTCCGACGGAAAACGCGACGGCCCGCATGCGGTTCTGGCGCGCGCTCAAGGCGAAAGGCTGTGCGGTGCTGCGCGACGGCGTTTACCTGCTGCCCCACACCGAAGCGCATGAAGAGACGCTGCGTGAACTCGCGGGCGCGATTGCCGAGAGCGGCGGCGCAGCTCACCTGTTGCGCGCACCGAGTCTCGACCGGTCCCAGGAACAGGAATTCCGGGCGCTGTTCGACCGGGCCGACGATTACGCCACCTTCACACGCGCGCTCGCCGACGTGCGCAAGACGCTTGACGGGCAATCAGCCGCCGAGCTCACTCGCCTGTTGCGTCGCGCGCGCAAGGATCTCGACGCCATCCGGGCGATCGACTATTTCCCGGGCGATTCGGCCACCCGCGCCGAAGTCGCCCTGCAGGATTTCGGTGCGCTGGTCGACACGGTGCTGTCGCCGGGCGAGCCGCATGCCGCGGACCGCGTCATTCGTCCGCTCGCGATCGGCGAGTACCAGGGCCGCGCCTGGGCGACGCGACAGCGGATGTGGGTCGATCGCGTCGCCAGTGCGTGGCTGATCCGCCGGTTCATCGACGCGCAAGCGCGCTTCATCTGGCTCGCGTCGCCGGCGGATTGCCCGGCTGACGCGCTGGGCTTCGATTTCGACGGCGCGACTTTTACGCACGTGGGCGAGCGCGTGACATTCGAAGTTCTGCTGGCCAGCTTCGGACTCGACAAGGACCCGGCCCTGATGCGTCTCGGCGAGATCGTGCATGCACTCGATGTGGGCGGTCCCGCCGCGCCTGAAGCAGTGGGCTTCGAGGCCGTGATGGCCGGCACGCGCCAACGGACGGAGAACGACGATCAGTTGCTCGAGCAGATGGGCGCCGTACTCGACTCCCTGTATGCGCACTTCACATCGGACGGCAAGAGCGAAACCCCAGCCAAATCATGACGACGACCATCGCCACGACCGAACCGACCTACTCGCTTGGCGAGCTGGTCGCCTACATGCTGCGTCTCGGTACGTTCGGTTTCGGCGGACCGGTCGCGCTCGCTGGCTATATGCGTCGCGACCTGGTCGAGCGACGCGGCTGGATAACCGAGGCCGACTACAAGGAAGGGCTCACGCTGGCCCAGCTCGCACCGGGGCCGATGGCGGCCCAGCTCGCGATCTATCTCGGGTTCGTCCACTACCGCCTTCTCGGGGCGACACTCGTCGGTATCGCGTTCGTGCTGCCGTCGTTCCTGATGGTGCTCGCGCTCGGGTTCGCGTACGCGCATTTTGGCGGGCTGTCGTGGATGCAGGCCGTCTTCTACGGCGTCGGTGCCGCGGTGGTCGGCATCATCGCGATGAGCGCTTACAAGCTCACGACCAAGACCGTCGGCAACGACAAGCTCCTTTGGGCGATCTTCCTGACGCTGGCTGCCGTGACCTTCGTCACGGAATCGGAAATCGCATGGCTTTTCGTTGCCGCCGGCCTGATCGGCTGGCTGTGGCGCGCGCCGCCCAGGTGGCTGCAGCGGGGCGGGCTGAATGCGGTTGCCGCCGCCAACTTGCCGGCAGCCAGCGGGCTACTGAGTGGCATCGACCTGCCGCAGCTCGTCCAGATCGGTGCGTTCTTCATGAAGGCCGGCGCGTTCGTGTTCGGCTCCGGACTCGCGATCGTGCCGTTCCTCTATGGCGGCGTCGTTACCGAACATCACTGGCTGAACGACAAGCAGTTCGTGGATGCCGTCGCGGTCGCGATGATCACGCCCGGCCCGGTCGTGATCACCGTCGGCTTCATCGGGTACCTCGTGGCGGGCCTGCCTGGCGCATGCGTCGCCGCGCTCGGGACATTCCTGCCGTGTTACCTGTTCACGGTCATTCCCGCGCCCTACGTGAAGAAGTATGGGCACCGTCCAGGCGTCAAGGCATTCGTCGATGGCATTACGGCCGCGGCAGTCGGCGCGATCACGGGCTCCGTCCTCGTCATCGCGAAGCGATCGATCGTCGACGTCCCGACCGCCCTGCTCGCCGTCACGACCGTGCTGCTGCTGTGGCGCTTCAAGAAGCTCCAGGAACCGGTGATCGTGACGGCGGCCGCCGTCATCGGGCTCGTGGTTTTCCCGCTTCTCCGCCACTGACTCGCGTCACCGGGAAACGAACATGACGTACCAGGCCAGGACGTTGCCGTGCGATCGTCGTTCTCATGTTCGAGAGGACGACGCGAGCGACCGGGCAAGGAGCAAGCGATGCGAACGTGTTGCGTGATTGCGCTGGCGATCGCGCTGTCCGTCGCGCTGCCCGGTTGCGACAAGACTGCGCCCGATCAGGGGGCCGGCGAGATCGTGACGCTCGAGCACGCGCCGGAAGCGGTGAGAGCAATGATCGAGCGTCAACGGCAAGGCGGCAATGTCGGCGTGATTCAACGGCGTGTGAAGAACGGCAAGGCACGTTATGTCGTCACCATCGTGCAGGGTGGCCAGGAGCAACGCCTGAGCCTGACCGAGGACGGCCGGCTCATCAGCAGCCGCCCCGCTGGCGACGACGAAGAAAACGACGACTGACCTCGACGCGGCCAAGCACCGTACCTTGTTCGCGCATCATGCCCACGATGCTGCGGCTGCCGGCCGGCTTCGGCCTTCAATGAACCACGCGTGCACGCGACTGCGTAGTGCCATCCGCTCACGGTCGACATGGGGTGCATTTCATCGCTGACCTCATCACCTTGCGTCGAAGTGAGCGTGCGGGTCAGCGGAAATGGCCTTGTCCGATTCCTGCAACGCCAGTTCGGCCGCAACGGCATTCGCCCCGGCCTTGATGAACACGTCGAGATCGGCCGTGGGCAGGAAGCGCTTCATGATCGCCTCCAGTTCGGCCTTTCCGGCATCGTCCAGGCTGCGATTGCCGTTGGCGAGGCGGGCCACCGCCGCGCGATAGCACCCGATATAAGCACGCTGTGCGGCAATCATGTCGAGCGGCTTGCCCGCCTGACCGTGGCCCGTATAGAACAGTGCGATGTCGCCGGACCGACGTTCGAGCGCATCGAGGCTGCGCAGCCAGTCCGCCGTATGGCCGTCGTTCATGAAGGAATGGACGCCGTTGAACACCATGTCGCCGACGAAGGCGACACGCTGGTGGTTTCCCACGGCCCAGACCAGATCCCAGTTCGATTCGCCAGGGCCGAACTCTCTTGCCTCGAACGGCACGCCATCGAAATGCAGCACGTCGCCGTCATGCACGAGGCGATTCGGGAAGGTGCGCCGCGCCGGCCAATCGTCGCCGAACACCGACTGCCACTGGACTGCCTTGGCATCGTCGACACGGCGCATCGCCTCGTCGACGCCCCGCGTCGTGATGACCGGCACATCATCAAGATCGCAGATCAGCTCGCCGATGCCGTTGTAGTGATCGGGATGCCCGTGCGTGATCAGCACCGCGAGCAAGGGTTTGCGCAATGCATCCAGCCGGTGACGCACCTCGCGCGCATCCGATACGGTCATCATGGCGTCGATGGCCACGACACCGTTCGGCAATTCGACCAGAAAGGCGTTGGTGAGAAAGGTGCGTGCACCGGACGTGCACGTCACCACATTGATTTCAGGCCCGTTGAAATCGATCATTTGAAAGTGCTCTCGTCAAGAAGCTGTTGCTTTGTATTGGTCGGACGCTCCGGCCCATACCGCGTATGCGGTTCCCAAAGGCAGGATCTTCAATGTGACGCTCATTCGCCACACGCTCGGCACGGCCGCCGCGATGGATATCGCGCCAGACAGTATCTTTGTGTCGCGCCCGGAACACAACTCCCGGTAATCCGGAAGCAAGAGCGATCGATCACGCCGCAAGCGGACTGGAGATGGCAAACATGCGCGTTGCCTTCATTGGAAGCAGGCTGCAACGCTTACGCTTCGGTCGATTCGTGAGGATTGGAGCGCATATTCCAGGGTAGTAGCCTGGGGTAACCGTCGACCGTCTGCGCGAGCGGGAGACATTGAGGCAAACGGATCAGATAGTTGCACGGGTCGATCCCGTTCGCCTTGCAGGTCTCGACGAGCGAGCAGAGGTTGGCGCTGGTGTGCCGATGCTGCGCCTGGTCAGAAAGTGGATGCGTGACACACGCGACCGGAGCGGGTCGGGCGTAACGCCGGTCGACCGCGGTGAAGCCCGGAATCCGGATACGCCGTCGTCTCGGCATCGAGCGACGTCGCGTCAATTGCCGGAATCCTCGATCGCCTCTTCGAATACTGCCTTGAACCAATCGATGAAAGTACGCAGCTTGTTCGGCATATGGCGACTCGGGTAATACACGATGCTCACCGGCTTCGCTTCCGCAACGCTGCCTCGCATGATCTCCGTGAGCGACCCGTCGTCAAGATACGAACGGAGCGCAAAGCGGTAGCCCGAGATGATGCCCAGCCCCGCTAACGCGCATGAAATGACCGCATCCGCGTCGTTCGCCATGACCCGGCTCCTCATCGCAAGCGGCGCGGCCTTGCCGCCGACATGGATCTCCCAGGGTTTCAGTCCGGTCCCGTCATCCCATGCGGCTGCCACGGTCACATGGCCTTTCAGTTCTGCGAGCGTATGGGGTTCGCCGTAGCGTGCCAGATAGGCGGGCGACGCAACCATGATTCGATCGATCCATCCCACGCCCTTTGCGATCACGCTGTTCTCCCGCACGGTACCGATGTGGATCGTGCAATCAACCGCGTCCTTTGCGAAATCGAACGGGTTGTCGGAGATCGCCATCTCCACATCGAGTTTCGGGAATGCATCAAGCAACGACGGCAGCGCGGGAATCAGCACGCTCCGCGCAATCGCGGAGGACAGCCCGACCTTGATCCGCCCCTCCGGCGCGCGCCCGGCGCTCGCTGCCTCCGCGTTCATGTTCTCGATCTGTTCCAGCACGCGAACGCAGGCATCGTAGTAGGCACGGCCCTCTTCAGTCGGACTGACGGTGCGCGTGCTTCGATTCAGCAGGCGCACGTTGGCCTGCTTCTCGAGGTACTGAACGAGGCGCGACACGGTGGCGGGCGCGAGATGCAGATGCCTGGCCGCTGCGGTGAAGCTCAAACAGTCGACCACGCGAACAAAGGCCTTCATCGCCACCAGGCGGTCCATAACGTCTTCCTTTTACGATTGCGTCGCCCGGTGGATGGACGGTACCTTCATCGCGTCATGGTCCCGTGCCACGCCTGCTTGTCGTCGATAGCCTGGGCAGACTGTGCGACGTCGGCCCGATAGCCGCGTTCATCGCGGCAAATTGAGGCAAGGTACAGTCGAAGCCAGTGACACGTTCGCTGCCCCGGATTGTCCCGATGCAGTCGCCTTCGTGAATCGAATCCGCGATGCCTCCATCGCCTCGACGCCTCCCGTGATCTGGCTCGCCAGTTCGGCAAGTGCGCGCCGGTGACCGACCACGAGCGCGTCGTAGCCGTCAGCGACCGGTTCCGCGACGCTCGTGCGGCAGGTCATCAGCGCCTGCGTGCCGAGCGCGCGCACGCTCCACACGGCATCGACCGCCGCGCGTTTGCCCGGCCACGACTCGAAGCGCTGCACGTTCACGCTGATGCGATACACGGGCACGCCGGGCGGATAGGCGGAATTCGCGACGTCGATCGTGCCGAGGCGCGCGGCGAGATCGTCGGACAGCGCACGGCGGATCTCGTCGGCGGGCGGCGACGCCCAGCGTTCCTGCTCGAGCACGTCGACCTGCGCGGCGTTCTTCTGCACGACGAGCTGGTTCCTCGCGACCTGTTCGGGCACGCCGACGGACGGCACCTCGATCAGGAACGCGGGGTTGGCCGGCGCAGTGCGCAGCGGCGCCGCGGCGTCGGCCGGGCTGAGCGTGTAGAACCGCGCGGGCGGCGAGCTGCACGCGGCGAGCGCGAGCGCGGCGAAGGCAGCCGCAGCACCGCTCGCGAAACCGTTCACGCGTGTCGTCATGGTTGATCTCCTGGCTTGCCCTTGAGCAGCGATTCGGGGTGACGCTCGAGATAGTCGGCGAGCATGTTGAGCGACTGCAGCGTGTGCGTCAGCTCCTTCAACGCGCCGCGCACGTCGGACTGCAGCGGCGAATCCTGCTGCAGCGTCGCTTCGGCGGCGGTGAATGTCTGCTTCGCCGCCGACAAGGTGTCGCGCGCCTGTGGCGCGACCTGCGTGTCGAGCTGCTTGAACAGCTTGTCGGCATTCGACAGCGCGCTGTTCAGGTTCGCGCCGATCTGGTCGAACGGCACCTTGTCGAGCTTCTTCGCGATGTCGGCCACCTGAGACTGCAGCTCGTCGAGCGTGTTCGCCACGGTCGGCAGTTCGACAGTCTCGTGACTGACATCGAGCTTCACGGCCGGCGCCGTCGGGAAGAAATCGAGTGCGACGTAGAGCTGACTCGTCAGCAGGTTTCCGGTGCGCAACTGGCCGCGCAGCCCGTGCTCGACGAGTCGCTGCAGGATCTGTCGACGCTCCGGTTCGCCCTTGCTGCGAATCGCGTCCCGGAAACTCTTGCCGAGCCGTTCCGGATACAGATTCATCGTCACCGGCATCTTGAAGTTCTTCGCCTTCGCGTCGTAGTCGATACCGATGTTCGTCACTTCGCCGAGCACGATGCCGCGGAAGTCGACCGGCGCACCCACGGCGAGTCCGCGCAGCGACTGGTTGAAGTTCATCACGACCGGCACCCGTTCGCCGTCGGGGTCGCGCATCGCCTGCCCCTCGTCCGACGCGAGCTGGAACACCATGTCGCGCGCAGCCGCTTCCCCGGGCGGTTGATCGGCCGGAGACTGGAACGCGATGCCGCCGAGAATCACGGTGGCAAGCGATTGCGTATTGAGCTTGAGCCCGCTCGAATCTAAACGCAGATCGACGCCGCTCGCCTGCCACCAGCGCGAGTTCTCGTGAACATACTGGTCGTACGGCGCGTTGACGAACACCGTAAACGTCACGCCCGTGCCGAGCTTGTCCAGCGAGAAGCCGACCACCTGCCCGACCTGCACGCGCCGGTAGTACACCGGCGAGCCGATATCGACCGAGCCAAGCGAATCGCCGCGCAGCGTGTATTGCGTACCGCGCTGGTCGCCCGTCACGGCAGGCGGCGTATCGAGGCCGGTAAACGCACGCTCGCTATCCTTCGAACGGCCCGCGTCGACCCCAATGTATGCGCCCGACAGCAGCGTGCCGAGGCCCGATACGCCGGTCGCGCCAATGCGCGGACGCACGACCCAGAAGCGCGACCCCTTCACTGCGAAGTCTTCCGCTTCCTTCTTGAGCCTGACGTCGACCAGCACATGCGACAGATCCTTCGCAAGACGGATCGCGTCGACCGTGCCGACCTCGACATCCTTGTATTTCACCTGCGTCTTGCCGGGCTCGAGCCCTTCCGCATTGGCAAAGCGAATCGTGATTTCCGGGCCTCGTTCGCGCACCGACTTGACGACGAGACCGATGCCGATCAGCGCCGCAATCAGCGGCACGAGCCACACGAGCGACGGCAGCCAACCGGCGCGCTTCGCGACCGCCGGCTCGGCAATGGTCGGTGGTTGGCCGGCACCTGCATCGGAATCGCGGTGCGGGCCTTGCGGACTATTCATGGTGATTTCCAGAGGTTTCAACGGGATCCCAGATCAGACGGGGATCGAACTGCAACGACGCAAGCATCGTCAGGATCACGACCGAGCCGAACGCCAGCGCACCCGGACCGGCGGTGATGACGGCGAGCGACCGGAAGTGGACGAGCGCGACGGTGAGCGTCACGACGAAGATGTCGAGCATCGACCAGCGGCCGATGTGTTCGACGACCCGATAGAGCGTGGTGCGCTGCATCGGCCGCCAGGTGGAACGGCATTGGGCGGTGATGACCAGGATCAGCAGTACGCAGAGCTTGAGCATCGGCACGAGAATGCTGGCGACGAACACGACCACCGCGAGCGGCCAGTCACCCGACACCCAGAAATAGACCACGCCGCTCATGATCGTGTCCGACTGCGAGCCGACGATCGACGACGTACGCATCATCGGGAGCAGATTGGCCGGGATGTACAGGATCACCGCCGCGAGCAGAAACGCCCAGGTGCGAGCGAGACTGTTCGGGAAGCGCGAGTGCAGCGTGCTGCCGCAGCGCGCACAATGGGCCGGCATGTCATGCCGATCGACGGCAAGCGCCTGAACCCGGCCGCAGACGTGGCAGCTCGCCATGCCTTCACGGGCAGCGGTAGTCGTCTTCATTGGATCGTCGCCTCGTCGCCGGCGTGGTTGTCGCCGCGCAGTTCGTCAGCCAGATCCCACAGCGCACGCGGATCGAACATCACGACGACGGTCAACATCAGCGTGAGCGCCGCGAACGCGAACAGCGCCGCTTCGGGCACCACCTGCGCAAGGCTCACCATCTTGACGATCGTGACGAGGATGCCGAGCATGAATACCTCGATCATCCCCCAAGGGCGCACCAACCCGATCGCGCGCAGCACCGTGCCGAAACCACGCGGAATGCGGCCGGCGCGCAGCGGCAGCATCACGTACAGCAGCGCTGCCATCTCGGTGAGCGGAAACAGCAGCGTCGCGCAGAACACCATCACGGCAACGATGCCCATGCCTTGATCCCACAGCGCGCGCACCGCACCCAACAGCGTCGTCTGCACGTGCATGCCGTTCACGTTCATCTCGAGGATCGGAAAACCCTGCGCGATCACGAACGTGATCAGCGCGGCCAGCGTGAGCGCGCAGACGCGGTCGAGCCGCGACACGCCGCCCCGATAAAGCAGTTCATTGCAACGCGGGCAGCGCGCCTGCATGTTCCCGGCGAGCGGCCGCTTGTGCAGCAACGTGTCGCAGGTATGGCAAGCGATCAATGCAGTGCGGGACATGCGGCGGCACTCTCTCTACAGGTTGCGGGCCATGGGCCACGGATCGACGACGCACGCATCGACGCCCGTCGGCATGGCGCGGTCGCGGCGTAACCGTTCATGCGTCGATCTCGCAAATGATTCGCCGGAGAAATCGTCTGAGAAACATCCGTTCCTCCTCCGACAACCGCCCCAGCACGATCCGCTCGGCCTCCTCGACGACGGGCGGAACCCGCTCCGCGATCTCTCGCCCCTTCGACGTAAGCGACAGATTCAGCGTGCGGCGGTCCCGGCCATCCCGACGCCGCACGATCAGCCCGCGACGTTCCAGATCCTGGGCAAGTCGCGTGAGGCGGCTTGTTCCGCAGCCGAGCGACTTCGCAAGCTCCTGGCATGACGTCGCTTCGCTGCGCGCGAGATGGGCCAGCGCGTTGCCCTGCGAGAACTGAACCCCGAGCGCCGTCAGCATCCTCTCGTTCAGCACGTTCCGAATCGAGATCTGAACGGCCATCATCGTGCGAAAGCCGTCGGCCTCGCGCGGCACGTCACGAACGGACGATCGTAGTGACTGTTCGAACATGAGCGGCATTACCTCGGGTTGAGGACGACCGGTGCATCCGACCGGTAGCCGCCGCCGAGCGCCTTGGTCAGCGCGATGTCCTGGCCGATCCGACGGCCGTCGAGATCGAGCAGCGCGACCCGCTCGAGAAGCACGGCCTGCTTCGCTTCCTCCGCCGTCAGGCGACTGCCCAGCCCACTGCGGTAGTGCGCGTCGGCGCTGTCCTGCGCAAACGTCACGGCCTGGATCTTCTGCGTCTGCAGCTTGGCTTCGGCGTCGAGGTCCTGCAGTTGGCTGCCCGTCGTGGCGACGTCCCGCACGGCGTTCAGGACCGACTGGTTGTATTGCAGGATCAGCAGGTCGCTCGCGTGACGCGCGTTCCCAAGGTTCGCATTGAGCCGGCCCCCGTCGAACACCGGCAGGTACAGCCCGGGCACGAGATTGATCTGCTGGCTCGCATGCGTGAACAGGTCGCCCAGATGCAGCGCGTTGACGCCGAAAAATGCCTTGATGTCGAAACTCGGATAGAACGCGGCCTTCGCCGCGTCGATCTTGTCGAACGACGCTTCGACGTACCAGCGCATCGCCTGCAAATCCGGGCGCCGCGCCAGCAGTTCATACGACAACGTCGACGGCAGCGACGACGGCGGCTGCGGCAACGGCACGGGCGTGATCTCCGGAAGATTCGTCGGCCCGGCGCCGAGCAGCGCGCGCAGCGCTTCACGCAACTGCACGATGCGCCCGCGAGCAGCCACCAGCTGCCGCTCCGTCGCCAGCTTCTGCGCGCGGGCGAGCTCCGTCTGCGTCTGCGGCTCGAGCCCGCGTGCGGCGCGCGCGGCGTGCGCCTCCATCGAGAACGCGGCCACGTCGCGCAATTGCTCCAGCAGGCCGATGAGGCGATAGGTCGTCTGAATGCCGTAGTAGAGCTGCGCGACGTCGGCGGAGACCTCCAGCTCGATCGCCGACGTCTCGACCACCCGCGCGTTGTGCATCCCCAGCGCGGCCTCGACCTGCGCACGCTGCTTGCCCCAGATATCGAGGCTTGCACTCAGGCCGACGATGCCTTCCGTGTACCACGGCCCGGTCGCACCCAGCAGCGGCTGATTGCCGGAATACGCGCCCAGGAAGCCGTTGCCCGACACGCGCTCCCGATCGACCGACCCGAGCGCGCTCACCTGCAGGTTGGTCCCCGCCTTCACCAGATCGACGTCGGATTTGGCCTGCGATACGCGGGTGCGCGCGATCGCCATCGTCGGCGAATCGGCCAGCGCCCGACCGACCAGCGCGTCGAGCTGCGGATCGCCGTAGCGCGTCCACCAGCGCGCCGACGGCCAGCCGTCCCGCGCCAGGTGGATGTCGTCGGCGATGCGGATCCGATCCGGATCGAGTGTCGTCGTGGGCTTGGTGTCGTGACGAATCAGCGCACATGCGGACAGCCCGCACAGCAGCACCGCGGCGGTTATGCGGCGCAACGACGAACAGGAAGGTCGAATCAACGAATCGGTCATGCTTGGGAAGCTCGGGAAGTCAATACTGAAGCGACGGGTTCCGGCGCCCAGGCGGGCAGCCCTGCTATCTGGCCGGCGAGATCGCCTGCGCGGGTCAGCAGCCGGTCGTACGCCGTCTGCGACGCATCGCCCCGTCGGGCGGACAGATCCTCCGTGCAGCGCTCCGACAGCGTTGCGATCGATGCACGCGGTGGCGCGTCGATCGTCAACGGGTGCTCGACCAGCGCGTCGGCATAACTGTCCAGCGCACCGGCCAGCTCGGCCTGGAACGCCGCCGTCGCGACGGCAACCTCGGCCGGCAGGTGCTGTGCGTCCCGCTCCGCGCCGAACGCATCGGTCGCCAACAGGATTTCCCGCGTATGCGCCAGCAGCGTCTGCACGCGCAAGGTCAGGCCTTCGTGCTCGCCGTCCGCCATCTGCCAGCCCGGCTCGAGCGCGACACGCGCCGACATCGCCTCGCTGTCGCCCAGTTCGGCCCACAGCCCGACCGGCACCGGCCCGGTCGTGTCCGGGCGAAGTTGCATGCCGATCCGGCGCAACAGCTTCGCCGCGCGCTGACGCAGCGCCTCGCCCTCGGCCTCCGGCCATAGAAACGCATGAGCGACCGCGGACACGACGACGCCGAGCACGATGCCGATCATCCGGTCGCGGATTTCAGTGAGATTGGTGGTCGGGCCAAAGTGCTCGAGCACGGCCAGCGAGAACGTAAACATGATTTGCGTACCCGCGTAACTGATACGCTCCGAACCCGCCGATACCCACGCGGCCAGCGCGATCACCGGCAACGTCATCATCAGCAAGCCAACGATGCCGTCCAGATGCGGCATGACCCAGACGACCATCGCGAGCGCCAGCACGCTGCCGACCGCCGCGCCGCCGATCCGCAGCACGGCACGCTGCGCGGATGCGCCGAGGCTCGGTTGCGCGACGATCAGGCAGGTCAGCATCATCGTATGGATGCCTTGCCAGTCGGTCGCGACGTAGAACACGTAGCTGCACATGGCCGCCATCAGCGTCTTCAGTGCGAACTGCGCGTAGACCGGGTTGGTGACGGCATCCGGCACCAGCATGCGCTCCTTCTCGGCCCTGGACTGAGCGTCGGGCGGGGCGGCCGACCGGTCCGAGAACGTCAGCAAGGCGTCGCGCATTTCCGCCAGCGCGCCCGGCAACCCTTCCGCCGCCAGTCCTGCCAGCGCGTCCGGCGCGACAAAACGGGCGTCCGTGCCGGCCGCGTCGGCCAGGCGCCGGACGGCGTCGCGCAGCACCGGAAGCGCATCGGCCGTCGATCCCGTGGCAGAGCCCGGCAGATGGCCCGCCGCCGCGTACAGGCGCGACACCGTCGCCACGCGGGCGAGATGCAATGCCTGGCTCGCGCGATACGCGGGGTCGCGCATCGTCGCAAAGCGGAGCAGTTTCTGCAGCGTCAGCGCACCGGCCTGGATGTCGCGTGCCGTCGGGCCACCCGCCGTCGGTGCGCGCTGCTCGAGCGCGGCCAGGCGCGCGTCGACGGCATTGAGTTGCCCGCACAGGGCCGCACGGAGCTGACGCACCGGTTCCGCCGGCAGGAACAGCGTATTGATCAGGAGCGTAACCGCGATCGCATAGTTGACCGCGACCCATACCCAAAGCACGGCGCGCACCAGCAGTTCGGCCTGATCGGTCTGGTCGACGAAGGTCTGCGAGTAAATGACCACGATGGCGACGATGAAGAACACCACGCCGATCTTCGCGACCCGCATCATGTAGACGCTGAAGAAAAACAGCGCACCTGCCAGCAGTATCCGCAACAGCGGATAGTCGTAGGTGAACTTGAACACCAGGATCGAACTGCCGACGGCGAGTGTCGAACCCACGACGAACAGGACGCCGATCAGGCGCGTCACCACGACGTTCGCCTGCGTCACGAAGAACACCACGATCAGCGACACCGCCAGCAACGGCACCTCCAGCGCCATCGACGCAACGATGACGATTGCGCTGGCGAGCACGCAGCGCAGCATCACGTTCATGCGCCCCGGGTACGGACGAATCTCTCCGCCGATGAAGCCCGCGAAGCGCTGCAGACGGCTCGGCGAGAATTGCGCGGTGCTCATGCCGCGCTCACCGTGCCGTGTCGTGCGCAGCAGCGTCGCGCCTGAGCGTCGCGACCGCCGAGGTGCCGACCCGGAACAGGTTCGGATCCGGGTCACGCACCGCGATCTTGACCGGGAAACGCTGCGACACATGCACCCAGTTGATGCTGCGCGCCACGCGCGGCAGCCCGTCCAGCACCACGCCGCCGTCGTCGGGCAGCACGCCGTAGCTGATCGAATCGATCGTGCCGCCGAAGCGCTTGCCGGTGTCGCTGGTCAGATAGACCGTGGCCGGCATTCCGGCGCGTACGCCCTTCAGATCGGTTTCGCGAAAATTCGCCACCACGTACCAATGACGCGTGTCGATCAGCGTAAAGACCGGCTTGAGTGCCGAAGCGAACTGGCCGACCGTCGTGCGCAAGGAAGCCACGCGTCCGTCGAACGGCGCACGAACTTCGGTGTACTCGAGATTCAACTCGGCGATCGCGATCTGCGCCTCGACTTCCGCACGCTGCGCGACCAGCGCATCCACGCCGCTGACCGCCGCGGATGCCTGCTGCGCCTGCAGCATCGCCGCGTTCAGTTCCGCCTGCGCCGCGCGCTGCGCGGTTCGCGCCCGGTCGACGTCCTCCGCCGACGTGTAGCCCGGCGCGAGCAGCGGCTCCATCCGATGCAGCGTGTCGGCTGCCTGCGCAGCCTGCGCGCGCGAGCGTTCGACCGCCGCCTTGACGGAATCCGCGTTGTACTGCTGCGCATTGACCGTGCGTTGCGTCAGCCCGATCTGCTTGTCGAGCGTCACCAGCCGTGCGCGCGCCTGGTTCAGCGCGTCCTGGTACGGCCGGGGATCGATCCGGAACAGCAGGTCGCCCTGCTTCACCGTCTGGTTGTCGTGCACCGGCATCTCGACGATCTTGCCGTTGACTTCCGGCACGACGTTGATCGTGTCCGCGTAGACGTATGCGTCATCGGTCGTCGGCGACTGGTCGAGACGCCACACGACAACGCCGAGCAGCACCAGCGCGGCAATCACGATGAGCCATGCAGGCAGGGACTTTTTGCGCGATGCGCCGGAAGCGTCGGACATAACGGTACGCGAGATCAGTGGGGAAAGAAAAGCAGCCAGAACGCCATCGCGAGCGCTGCAGCGAGCGCGGGATAGCTGATCGCCAGCGGCGCGAGCAGCGCGCGCTTGCCGCGCTTGCCCAGCACGACGTGAACGACCGTCGTCCCGATCACGCCGACGACGATGCAGAACAACCAGTCCGGAAAAGCCGCGCCGAATACGGCGACCGACGGCGCGGCTGCACATCCTTCGAGCAGCAGGCTGGCCGCGATCGAAGCAAAACTCAGGGCGATAGACAGACGCATCGGCAAATGACTCAAGGCAACGGGCGAAAGCGGCATGACGACATGACGCAAGATTGATTCGACGCTCGAACGAACGCGGCGGACGGAAGCCCGGACGGACGCGCAATGACCGGAGCCGGATGCCTATCGGCTGTTTGAGCGGGAGTCCTCACCGGGCCCGGCACGCGCAGTGTGCGATTCGGCTGTTGATGGTAATCGCGGTAATCGGTCGATGAAATGGTGAAACATCATATTGCGATTGTGGTCTTTCACAATACTGTGATTTCACACAAACCCATTTGTGGATAATCACAACGCCTCGACCATCTCTCATCTGCAAAACTCGCGGCACGCCCTTCACACAAGGCTCGACGGGCCTTCACTCGCCCGCCGCGCCGTAGCGTATAAATTTTGCAATCCCGATATTTACGTTGACTTTGCGTACCGCTCTTGATTATAAGAACGTCAATTCGAAATTGAGACAACGTGGTGATGGAGATATTCGACGCACTTCATCTCGCGCTGTCGCAGTTCGCGTTCACGGTCTCCATCCACGTCACCTTCCCGGCCATCTGCATCGGCATGGCCGGCTTCACGGCGCACAAACACACTTGCCCTGTTCCCACCCTGTTTCGTAATCCTTTGTTTAGTTGGTTCAGCAGCACGATCGCCCCGCACGTACCGCTCACGCATATCGGAGCACTGCCCGATTGCTCGGGGCCTTCGCCAGGAGTCAAATCGTATGACAATTTCCATCCCCGACATTTCCCCGGCCTTGCGCCGATGGACCGCCAACGTCGCCGAAAATAACGCCGCATTCGTTGAACGTGTGTACAAGGCGTTGATGAACATCAAGCCCTATGCCGACCTCGATTCGACGACAAAGCTCGATATCCGGGACTCGATCGTCCTGTCGTCGAAACTCTGGCTCGACAGCCTCATGTCGGGCAAGATGCCGTCCGAGGATGCGCTTGAAGGGTTCCGGGCATACGGACGCCGACGCGTCTATCAGGGTGTTCCGCTCGAAGCACTGCTCCGCGCATTCCGGCTCGGATCCCGCGAACTGTGGTGCTTCTATATCGGAGTGGCCGAGAACGACGGCGCGCTTCGCAACGAACTCCTGCTTCGAATCTCCCCTTATCTGCTGGAGTTCTTCGACAACATGTCGCAGGAAATCGCGCAGACCTTTCTGGAGGAGCAGTACAGGCAGGCCCGCTGGCGCGAATCGCTGCGCTATCAGCTGCACGGCATCATCTTCAATTTCCCCGACGATACCGATGCGTTCAATAAAACGGCGGCGGCGCTACGCCTCGACGTGACAATCCCGAGAGTGGCATTGGCCATCGACGTCGAATCGATCGACAGCAATTCGGCCACCTTCAAGACCGAGATCGACCGCATCGTTGCGGCAGCCGCCCGCCGCCTCAGAGTCCCTGTCGACGATATTTTCGACATCTGGTTTCGCGGGCAGTTGCTCATGTGGATACCGGAGCGCCTCGGAGAGACGACCGGTGCGAACGATAGTCAGATGGCCAGGCAAATCGCATCGATCGCGGACACGTTGCCCGAAGTCAGGGCGATCGGCGTCGGGCTGCCGGGCGAAGGTGCATCGGGCTGGGCCATGTCGGCCGACGAAGCGAGCCGGGCGCTCAGCTTCGGCCGAAGCCATCTCGACGAGGCGCGCGTGCGCCTCTATTCCGAGATCGCGGTCGAGGAAAGCATACGTGGCACGAAACGCACGCTGACTTACCTCACGTCCCTGGTCGAACAACTGGCGGGCGAACCCGATCTGCTCGAAACCCTTCGAACTTACTTCGACCAGCTGCAGCGACGAAAGGCAACCGCGAGCGTGTTGGGCATCCATCCGAACACGCTCAACTATCGCCTGGAACGCATCGAGAACATCGTCGGGGCACGCCTCGACGACGCCGGCTGGATCTCGAAGCTCGATATCGCGATCAAGCTGCGCGGCGCGGCCAGGTGACAAACGCATCAAGCGATGCCCGACACCATTTTTTCATTCTCCCCCTCCGTACTCGAATATCTCCATGGAAAGCTGGACGATCGGCATTCTTCTCGGCATGGCCAACATTCTGCTTCACGCAGCGGCGATGGTATGGCTCGCTGTCGTCGCGCGTCGACTTCGCGGCGTGCTCGACATGCAGCGCGACACCATTCATGTGCAACTGCGCAAACTCGTCGTCATCGTTGCCTTCATCTGCATCGCGCTCGGCCTGCTTCATACGCTGGAGTCGGCTCTGTGGGCCGTCGTGTTCGTTCAACTCAAGGCACTGAACTCGTTCGGCGACGCACTGTTCTTCTCGATCGACACCATGGCGACACGCGGCGCGTCGGGCCTTTCCCTGACGGAAAACTGGCGGATGCTCGGTGCGATCGAATCGTCTGACGGCGTACTCCTGTTCGGCATGTCCACCGCCTTCATATTCGCCGTGATTCAGGCCGATTTCACAGCGATAGCGCACGCGCTGCATCGTGCCCCTTCCTCCCGATAGTCCCGCACACCGGATACCGGCCTGCAAGTCGGTATCGACCCCTACGGAGCGCCGTGCGCCGCACGGCCATCCGCCATCTGCGCCACGCTTCGCGCAGTCGCGACATTCTCCTGATTATTCATGCCTGGCGAGCGACCAGCCCTCCGCGGCCGGCATTCGTTCGTCGATCGCATGTGAATTGGAAAAAGAGCTAACTCCGTTGTGAGATCCCACATATGCATCGGATCAGCGTCACCTTAAGATCGATCTTAGTCAGCACCACTTACTTGAATGAACCGCGGTAAGAGGAGTCGCATGGATGGATAGTGGCGTACCCGGTAGCGCGATCTGGACACACACGGTTGGCATGCTCGACGGCGGTAACCGGCGTAGCGACCACTCGTCGTCATCCGCCGCCGTCGGCGGGCGAAGTCGTCATCCGGATGAAGCGACGTCTGCCCCCACCGTCCGCATATTGGGCCGCAAAAGCGACTCGACCATCTACGTATCCTGGCGCGATCCAACCGCGTGCCACTACGGTGACCAGATGTGGAAGCTCCGTATCGCCAAAGTGCCCGGCACTTGTGCACTGTCGCACTGCACCATCCACGTCGGTGACCTCGTCTATCGGCCGATTCACGCGCGGTTGCAATCGAAACCCGTCAACCGACATTTCATGATCCTGGCCTCCGCGGTCGAGCACACCCGGATCCAGGACCTCTGACCCTCTTCTTCCACCCGTTCCTCGGCGCCGCAAGACGCCACCACGAGACGATTCGTTCGCCTCTTCCGATTACCGCAGGCCAGGAATCATCGCGTGCCTTCTTCTGGAGAAATCCGTTCCATGCCCAATAGCCTGTCACTTCCAATTTTCAGCACACTGCTCTACGAAAAGAAGGCGTCGGTCGCCTATGTGACGTTGAACCGTCCCGACGTGATGAACGCGTTGAACCAACGGGCGATCGAGGAACTGCATGCGGCATTCACGGATGCGCGTAACGATGCATCAATTCGCGGCGTCATCCTCACCGGTGCAGGCAACCGTGCCTTCATCGCCGGCGCCGATATCGGCGAACTGGCCAATGCCACGCCTGTCGAGGCCGAGCAGCGCACACGTGCCGGGCAGGCGCTGCTCGACTTCATCGAACGTCTCGGCAAGCCCGTCATCGCCGCGGTGAACGGCCTCGCGCTCGGCGGCGGATGCGAGACCGCGCTGGCTTGCACGATCCGGCTCGCGAGTCCCGGTGCGAAGTTCGGCCAACCCGAGGTCCGGCTCGGGCTCATTCCCGGTTTCGGCGGCACCCAGCGACTGCCGCGCCTCGTCGGCAAGGGTATCGCGCTGCAACTCATCCTCACCGGGGAAATGGTGTCGGCGGAAGAGGCGCACCGGATCGGCCTGGTGAATGAAATCGTGGCCGCCGACCAGCTGATTGCCCGCGCGGAGACGATCCTGGCGCAAATCGCCGCCAATGGGCCACTGGCCGTCGCGTATGCAATGGACGCCGTCCACCTCGGCTTGAATGCGGCGATGCCGGAAGGACTCGCGCTGGAAGGAAAACTGTTTGCGCTGTGCGCCGCGACCGACGACAAAAAGGAGGGCACCACGGCCTTTCTCGAGAAGCGCGCGCCTGTATTTCACGGGCGCTGACCCACACCGGCACCTTCGCCCGGAGCGGCAATCGGGGCACGCCCCGTCGACGCCGCTCCTCTCTCAACCTCGAATTCGGAACACTTCCATGTCAGACGGAAAACACGTGTTTTCAGGCCTCAAGGTACTCGACCTCGCGAGCTACATTGCCGGCCCCGCGGCCACGACGATCCTCGCCGACTTCGGCGCGGATGTCATCAAGATCGAACCGCCCGGCACCGGGGACGTCTATCGCTTCTTTTCGATCATTCCCCCGAACCCCGTCGCCGATACGAACTACGCGTGGCAGTTGACGAACCGCAACAAGCGCAGCATCGCGCTCGATCTCAAATCGGAAGGGGCGCGCGAAGTGCTGACGCGCCTCGTCCGGTGGGCCGACGTCCTGGTCGTCAATTTCCCGCCGCGCGTGCGGGCCGCGCTGGGCGTCACCTACGAAGATCTCGCGCCGCTCAACCCGAAGTTGATCTACGCCGACATTACCGGCTACGGTGCGCAAGGTCCGGAAGCCGATACCCCGGGCTTCGACGTCACGGCGTACTGGGCACGTTCCGGCCTCATGGAAGTCACCCACGACGCCGGCAGCCCGCCGACGCTTCCCATTCCCGGCATCGGCGATCACGCGACAGCGACGACCCTCTACGCCGCGATCGTCACTGCGCTTTACGAGCGCACCAGGACCGGCAAGGGCGGCCACGTCACGACTTCCCTGATCGCCAACGGCATCTGGGCCGCGGCGGCATGGGTCGAAGGCGGACTCAACGGCGGCAAGTTCTTCCCGCAGCATGACCGCAAAAGCCCGCCGAATGCGCTGCTCAATCCGTACCAGACGAGCGACGGGCGCTGGATTCTGCTGGTCGCCGCGCAACGCAAGGAGTGGGCGCCCTTCGTCCGTGCGATCAACAGGCCCGAACTTCTGGACGATCCCCGCTTCGCCGACGAACAACTGCGCGTGAAAAACGCGGCCGCGCTGGTCGACATCCTCGATCCGTTGTTCGCCGGTCAAACGCTGGCCTTCTGGAAACAGGCGCTCACCGCCGAGCGCGTGATTTTCGGTGTCGTTCAAATCGCCGAGGAAATCATCAACGATCCGCAACTCGAGATCAACGGGATCGTCGTGCCGCTCGAGGTGCCGGGACAACCTGCCACGAAGACGGTCAGCAATCCGATCCACATCGCGAGTCAGCAGAAGGTCAAGCCTGTCGCGGCACCGCATCTCGGCGAACACGGCACGGAGATCCTGGCCGAAATGGGCTTCGACGATGCCGAGATCGCCCGTCTGCAGGAAGCGGGCGTGGTCGCCCGCTTCGGCGACGAGACCTGACACATCGCGCGGCCACATGGCTTGAATGCCTCCCCTGGCAACCCCCACCGGCTGGCCGACGCCAGCCGCACACACGGAGCCTTTCATGACTGAAGACGAAATCCGCGCTCACGCGTATGCCATGCCGATCGGCAGCCCGGCTTATCCGAAGCCACCGTTTCGGTTCATCGATCGCGAATTCATCATCATCACCTATCGCACCGATCCCGAAGCGCTGGCTCGTGTGGTACCCGCTCCGCTGCTTCCGACCGAACCGATCGTCAAATACGAGTTCATCAAGATGCCGGACTCGAGCGGCCTCGGTTCCTACACCGAATCGGGCCAGGTCGTCCCCGTATCGTTCAACGGCGCACCCGGTGGCTTCACGCATGCGATGTACCTCGACAGCGAAGCCGGCATCGCTTCCGGCCGCGAATTGCTCGGCTTTCCGAAGGTACTGGCCCAGCCGAAGCTCGAAATCCGCAACGACGCGCTGGTGGGCACGCTCGACTACAACGGCGTGCGGGTCGCAACCGCGACCATGGGATACAAATACGAGCCGCTGGATCTTGCCGCCGTCAAGAAGACCCTCGAAGCGCCCGGCTTCCTGCTGAAGATCCTGCCGCACGTCGACGGCTCGGCCCGCGTCTGCGAACTGGTCAAGTATTACGTGAGCGACATCACCGTGAAGGGTGCGTGGACCGGGCCCGCCTCCCTGGAACTGCATCCGCATTGTTTCGCGCCGGTCGCCAAGCTGCCGGTGCTCGAGGTGCTGTCCGCCGTCCACATCCTCACCGATCTGACGATCGCGGGCGCGGAAGTCGTCCACGACTATCTGCAGGCACCCGCGAACGCCTCCTGAAACCGTATCAAGGACATCATCATGACCGCCCCCTCGAAGCCCAACCAACCGCTTCCGGCCCCCGATAGCGATTTCTACCTGATTCGCGAGTTCCTCAGCGAGGACGAACGCGCCCTGCTGAAGCGCGTGCGCACGTTCATGGAAGAACGCGTTGCGCCGGTAATCAACAAGTTCTGGGCCGCGGATGCGTTCCCCTTCGAGTTGATCCCCGAAATCAGGGACCTCAACATCGTCGGCGTCGGATTCGAAGGCTACGGCTGCGCCGGCGGCAGCACGCTTCTCGACGGCTTCATCGCGATGGAGCTCGCGCGCGTCGACTCGTCCATCTCGACCTTCTACGGCGTCCATAGCGGCCTGGCCATGGGGTCGATCTATCTCGGCGGATCGGAGGAGCAGAAACAGAAATGGCTGCCCCCGATGGCACGGCTGGAGAAGATCGGGTGCTTCGGGTTGACCGAACCGCTGGTCGGATCGGGTGCCGGCGGCGGCCTGCTGACCACGGCCAAGCGCGAAGGCGACACGTGGGTGCTCAACGGCCAGAAGCGGTGGATCGGCAACTCGCCGTGGTGCGACATCTCGATCATCTGGGCACGCGATGTCGACGACAATCAGGTCAAGGGATTCATCGTCGAGAACAAGACGACCCCCGGCTTCTCCGTCGAAAAAATCGAGAACAAGATCGCACTTCGCGTCGTACAGAACGGCGTGATCACGCTCGACAACTGCCGGGTTCCCGAAGAGAACCGCCTCCAGGGCGACGTGTCGTTTCGCGACACCGCACGCGTGCTGCGCCTCACCCGTCAATACGTTGCGTGGGAAGCCGTCGGTTGCAGCATGGGCGCCTATGAACACGCGCTGCGTTACGCGCAGACCCGCGAGCAGTTCGGCCGCCCGATCGCGTCGTTCCAGATGATCCAGGATCACCTCGCCAAGATGCTCGGCAATATCACTGCGTCGCAATGCATGGTCGTCCGGCTCGCCGAGTTGCAGGACGAAGGCAAGCTGCTCGACCAGCAGTCGTCGCTGGCCAAGGCGTTCTGCACGAGCCGCATGCGCGAAACCGTTGCGTGGGCGCGCGAGATCTTCGGCGGCAACGGCATCGTTCTCGACTACAACGTCGCACGTTTCTTCGCCGACGCGGAAGCACTCTACTCGTACGAAGGCACGCGCGAAATGAATCACCTGATCGTCGGCAAGGCCGTTACCGGCTTCAGCGCGTTCGTCTGAACCCACTCCATTCGAAGGATCAAAATCCATGAGCAAGGAAATCAAACGCGTGGCCATCATCGGCACCGGTGTCATCGGCGCCAGCTGGGCCGCGCTGTTTCTGGCCAAGGGCCTGGATGTCGTGGCGACCGACATCGCCCCGGACGCCGAGCCGAAACTCCGCGCATTCATCGATGCGGCCTGGCCCGCTCTCGAGCAGTTCGGGCTCGCGCCGAATGCATCCCGGGAGCGACTGCAGTTCACCGCCAATCTCGACGAAGCGGTTACCGGCAGTGATTTCGTCCAGGAAAACGGCCCCGAGCGGATCGACTTCAAGAAGGATCTCTACAAGCATCTCGACGCCATTCTGGCGCCGGACGCAATCATCGCGTCGAGCTCTTCGGGCCTGACGATGAGCGAGATCCAGTCGGCCTGCGAGCGCCACCCCGAGCGCTGCGTGATCGGCCATCCGTTCAATCCGCCGCACCTGATTCCGCTCGTCGAAATCGTCGGCGGCGCGAAGACGTCACGGGAAACGATCGAACGGGCAACCGCGTTCTATACGAGCCTGGGAAAAAAAACCATCCAGCTCAACAAGGAAGTGCCCGGCCACGTCGCCAACCGTCTTCAGGCTGCGCTCTGGCGCGAGATCGTGCATCTGATCTCGGAAGACGTCGTGAGCGTCGAGGACGCGGATACCGCGGTGTGCTGGGGGCCGGGCCTGCGTTGGGGCATCATGGGCCCGAACATGCTGTTCCATCTCGGCGGCGGCCAGGGCGGCATCGAACACTTCTTCGACCAGTTCACCGGCCCGATGACCGCGTGGTGGAACGTGCTCGGTTCGCCGAAGATCACGCCCGAACTTCGCCAGAAGGTGATTGCCGGTGTTCATGAGGAAGTCGCCGGCCAGTCGATCGATCAGCTCGCAGCGCGCCGCGACGAAGTGCTGCTCGGTCTCCTTTCCCTGCGGCGAGACGCAAACTAAGGCTGCCGTTGCCGTGACTGCCGGGCCGACCGGCCCGGCAGTACCTATCCTTTGCCATTCCGACGTATCGAGCGCGGCTGACCACAGGCGTGCTCGCCTCTCCGGACATCGGCACAACAGGTCAATTGCCGCTACGCATTCGCAACGTGTTTCACTTCGACGGCAATCCCGCTCGGAAAACGTCGCGCGTTACCCGTGCCATACGTCGCCTGCGTACGCTGGAACATGAAGTGTTCCGAATCGGCGCCGAGCCCTCGGTGACTACGCTCACTCGCCGCGAAACGGACGCAAATGGCTGTGCTAGCGAACCGCCATGCGCTCACCGAGGTGTGACGTTTCCGTGAGCTTGGATCGCATCGAATCCTGAACGACGGCCGATGTCGTCTGCTCCAGGGTCGCGATGAAGTACCTGGGTGCCACACCCAGCCCGAGGACGATGACGGCCAGCGGAACGAGTAGTGCACGCTCCCGCCGGCCAAGATCCGTGAGTCGCGCGACTCGCTCGTTCTTGACGGCGCCGAATATGACCTGCCTGACACCACGCAACGTGTAGGCCGCACCGAGAACGAGCGTCAGTGCAGCAGCGCCCCCGATCCAGAAATTCGCCTTGATCGCGCCCATGATCACAAGAAACTCGCCAATGAATCCCGAGGTGCCCGGCAGCCCGAGATTGGCCATCGAAAACAGCACTGCCAGGGTCGCATAGCGGGGCATGACGTTCGCGACACCGCCGAGCGCATCGAGCGAACGTGTCTGCGTCCGTTCGTACAACATCCCCGTGCAGATCAGCAGCGCTCCCGAAACGAGGCCGTATGAAATCATCTGGACGATCGCACCTTCGACGGCAAGCTGGTTGAACAGGAACAAGCCGAGCGTGACGAGCCCCATGTGCGCAATCGTCGAGTACGCCAGCAAGGCGCTCAGTTCCGTCTGGACCAATGCGATGAGGCTCGCATAGATGACGGTAAACAACGATAGCGCGATCATTGCCGGCGCGAGCATGCGGCTCGCGTCCGGGGCAATCGGCAGCATGAACCTCAGGAACCCGTATCCGCCGATCTTGACCATCCCCAGCATGATTGCCGCGCCGATCGGCCCCTCCGCGTAGGCGTCTTTCAGCCAGCCGTGGACCGGCCACATCGGCAGCTTCACCGCGAAGGCGGCGAGAAACCCGCAGAAAATCAGCGGCTGCGGCACGAGGTCGAGCTTCATCTCATGCCAGACGTGCATGTCGAAGGTATGGGAGAGGCCGAATAGATACAGCATCGCGGCCAGCAGCAGAAGCGAGCCCGCGAACGACATGAAGAAGAACTTCACGGCCGCGTAAGAACGGTGCTTGCCGCCCCACGCCCCGATCAGGAGATACAGCGGAATCAGCGTCGATTCGAAAAACACGAAGAACAGCATCCCGTCGAGCGACACGAACACGCCGACCATCAATCCGGAGAGGATCAGCACCGCGCCGAAATACTGGGCGACGCGTGTCGTAACGGCCTGCCATGATGCGCCTACGATCAACAGCGTCGTGAGCGCGGTCAATACGACCATCCAGAGCGACACACCATCCACGCCCACTCGCCAGCTTATTCCGAGCGTTGCCAGCCAGGGCCGGTTCTCCACGAACTGCATCGCCGGCGCTTGCGTATCGAATTCAAACAGCAGCGGCATCGTAGCTGCAAGCCCGGCCAGCGCGCCCACGAGCGCCAGCATGCGCGTCAGCTTCGGGCGGCCATCCGATCCCGCGCAACGAACGGCGACGCCGAATAACACTGGCGTCCATACGGATAAAGTAACAAAGGGGATTGAATGCATACGGTACGCGTGTGTGCGAAATCGGGTATTTTTTTGTTCAGATAGTATTCCGAAGTTATCGATCGCCATCACTGCCCGGCGCCCTTGCTTCCAAACCCTATCTCTTCCGGATCATTCCGAATGTCCGGCCGACAGCCGGCGGTCGACCGGGATGCGCCGGACTCCGGGGCCCTGCGGTTCCGGACACGATCATCGCGTCCGGAACCGAATGGAGCGAGCCAATCCCGAAGTGATCAGCCGAGCTCGTTCACGAGCTCCGGCACGAGCGCGAACAGATCGCCGACGAGGCCGTAGTCGGCCACGCTGAAGATCGGCGCTTCCGGATCCTTGTTGATCGCGACGATCACCTTCGAATCCTTCATACCAGCCAGATGCTGGATCGCACCCGAGATGCCGACCGCGATGTACAGCTGCGGTGCGACGATCTTGCCGGTCTGGCCGACCTGGTAGTCGTTCGGCACGTAGCCGGCGTCGACTGCCGCGCGCGACGCGCCGAGTGCCGCGCTCAATTTGTCAGCCAGCGGCTCCAGCACCTTCGTGTAGTTCTCGCCGCTGCCCAGACCACGGCCGCCCGACACGATGATCTTCGCGCTCGTCAGCTCCGGACGGTCCAGCTTCGTCACTTCACGGCTCACGAACTGCGACTTGCCGGCGTCTGCCGCTGCTTCGATCTTCTCGACCGACG
>Ga0209566_100543_pt1 | contig 25496 bp, 27 predicted proteins | sample Araplavi_mTSA_r2_2_FD_184287 | JGI IMG/M metagenome (GOLD analysis project Ga0209566, IMG submission 184287) | Arabidopsis root microbial communities from North Carolina, USA - plate scrape CL_Cvi_mTSA_r2 (SPAdes) (version 2) | ecosystem: Host-associated > Plants > Roots > Endosphere | place...
CTTCCAGCGGATCCAGCCCCATCACTTCCTCCGTTGACCCGCTGATCTGCAGGCGGTTCCGGTCGATGATGCCGATCAAATTATCCAGCTTATAATGAGCGCCGGCCATCGCCGCTTCCCAAACGGAACCTTCCGCCTGCTCGCCGTCCCCCATCAGACAGAATACGCGGTAGCTCCTGTTGTCAAGTTTGGCAGAGAGCGCCATTCCGACGGATATGGCTAACCCGTGCCCGAGCGCGCCGGTGTTCATTTCAATCCCCGGAACCTTGTTATTCGGATGTCCGATGAGTCTTGTTCCGAACTGACTGAACGTTTTCAACTCTTCTTTTGGAAAAAATCCCTTGTCAGCTAAAATACACCAGAGTGATTCCACCGAATGACCTTTACTGGCGATAAAACGGTCCCGTGCCGCCCATTTGGGATTCGCCGCATCCAATTTCATCACTCTATAGTAGAGAGCGGTAAGTATGTCCGTATTGCTCAGCGAACCGCCGGTATGGCCGGTTTTGGCGCCGTGAATCATCGTCAGTAAATCCATGCGGATTTGAGCGGCTTTCGCTTTAAGCGTTATCGTTTCCATGCCTTTGTCCCCTTTCGTCCACCGTTTACTGTGATCGTCCTGCTCCGCGAAGCCATGCCTGGATTTCCTGTTCGGTCGGATCGACGGGATCCGGCTTCAGGCCTGGAATATAGTTACACGCCTCGTATAACGCAGGGATAACGTTCGCGTGAATACCGACGGAATGATGAACATAAGGACCTTTTACGAGCTTTTCTTCCCATAACGGCCAGTCGTTCACTTCGACCCAGACGTAGGAACCACGCGTGTAAGGACCTTGAATGCCGCGTGCCTTGCCCAGGAATAGCTGATAGTCTCCATGGTCGCCGTCGAATCGCGCCAATGTCATGCTGCCGCCTTTGATTTCCCCTTCGTGTGTGCCTGGAGAATGATCGTCAAACAGAAAGTGCTTGCGCAGCGCCGGTTTGTCCTCAACAGATAACGAGACGGGAAAATTGCCGCAATGGAACAACAGCTCGCCGTTCGGGTTGTTAGGGTGGCGAACCGTCAGATCGGCAAAGAACGTCGGATGTTGATTCATCGTTGCTGCCTGCACCATCACCGAAGTGATTGCTCCGTGAATATCCGTCTCACACGTAACCGGAATCTGTTCGTCGGTCAGAATCGCATTGGCCAGGCATGGCATGATGCCCATAGCGGTTTGAAGCGATGACCAGCACTGAATAGCGATCGCAGAACTGCCCGTTGTAAGCGCATACTGCTTCATCGCTACTTTCAACGCCGCAATGCGTCTAACATCCGCTTCGGTCACTTCAGACCAATCCAGCTTGGCCTTGATATAATCGATCGCTTCCGCCAACTCAGAACTGCTGCCTTTCTCAATGTTCTGTGAAGCGCGCTGGATATCCACGAGCGTAATTGGGTGAATCTCAATGCCGAATCGTTCTAGCAGCTCGCCCTCGTTGCACATCATCGTCCAAAAAGAGGACGGGCGCGGTCCGATTTGCAGAATCCGCAGGCTGCGGAACTGCCGGACGACATTCGCAGCAGCAATGAAGTTGGTGAAGCCCCGTTCAAACACAGGGTCGTTCACACGGCTGTTTGTCACATATGTAAAAGGCACGTTAAAGCGGCGCAGCACTTTGCCGGTTGCGAACAGCCCGCACTGCGTATCCCGGAGGCGCATGCCGTCTTCAAGCGGAGCTTCGTCGCGAGGCCCCCACAGCAGCACCGGCTTGCCCAACGCCTTGCCTACGCGTGCCACGGTATCTTCTGTCCCGAAATTACAGTGCGGGAAAAATACCGCATCCACGTTCTCCTGCCGAAATCTATCGGCAATTAAGTCAGCATTGATGTGATCGTCATACAATAGTCCTTCCTGGTTGAGCCCTTCGAGGTCGACAATATCGAGATCTAGGCCGAAACTTTCAATTTTCTCTCGTATGAGCACTTTGTAACGATACGCGTCCTCTGCGCAGAACACAAAACGGCGTGTAGGCGCATAACCCAGCTTAAATTTCTTCATCATTTGACCTCTCCTCAGCACTAAATTAAGTTACAAAATTAATAAACAGTTTATGATAATAACATCAATTTAGCACCAATATTTAACTTGGTCAATGATATTTAGCTATTTTAAGCTTAGATTTTAGATGTTTCAGTTTAAATAACCGCTAAACTAGACATATTTTTAGTATATCTTGCTTCTAAACTTTATTGATTGTATACTAAACTTACTAAATTGAAGGACGGGGATTCTACGTTGAAAATGGACGACATTGCTAGATTAGCCGGGGTCTCTAAGGCAGCTGTGTCCTTGGCGTTCAGCGGCAAACCGGGTATCGGCGCCGAAACCCGCGAGCGAATTATCCAAATCGCCAAAGAACACGGCTACCAGCCTAAACCGCGAGCTACACAGAGTGACCAACAGACGAATTCGATTACTTTTCTTGTATTCGCCAACTCCGGCATCGTTCTGGAGCAGTATTACCAGCAGCCTTTCTTCAGGGAGCTGATTCATTATATTGAGGAGCGGTGCCGTGCGAACGGCTATTCCCTTCTTTTCACATCTGTCGATATGGCCAATTTCCAACACGGGATCCGCACGATTGCCCAAGAAAAGCGCACGGATGGTGTTATTCTCCTCGGGACGAACCTGGACAAAACACAGTTGGACCAAGTCTCGCAGCAACTGGATGCCCCGCTTGTCGTGCTGGATACATGTTTCGAAACGCTGCCCATCCCGTTCATCCAGATTAATAACATTATGGGCGGCTATCAGGCTGGTGCGCATTTATGCGGGCTCGGACACCGTGAAATTGGCTACATCGCTTCGGAGATCCGTATTCGCAATTTTGATGACCGCCGGGCCGGCTTCATGCAGGCGTTGCGCGATTGCGGCATCACACTGGCTGAGGACAGCGTGTTTGCTGTTGCGCCGACCATTTTGTCCTCGCAGGATGCGTTGAAGAAGCAGTTATCTTCGTTCTTGGACAAAGGCAACTCCTTGCCGACAGCCTTCTTCTGCGAGTGCGACTACATCGCTATTAGCGCAATCAAATCGTTGACCGAACTCGGATACCGGGTGCCGGAAGACATCTCTGTCGTCGGCTTCGACAACATCCAGGAAGGGTTAATTGTCACGCCGGAGCTTACAACGGTACACGTGGAGAAAGAGCGCATGGCTCATTTGGCCGTGGACATGATCATTGAAGCGATTGAAACGGACTCTATTTCGTTCTCTAAAATTTTAGTGGACACGCACTTCGTCGAGAGACTCTCGGCAAAGTCTGTAAACTGAGCGCTTCCGCTGACCCGAAATCGTAACACATAAAGCCCGCGCCATCATGGCACGGGCTTTTCTTCTCCTATTTTACTGCTCAACAACAGCCAAATCTTGAACTTCATCCATAATATGACCGGTGACTTCCCCATGCTAGCAGAGTTTGTCCAGAAATTAAAGACGACCGGTCGTTTAATAAACAATCCAATATTCAAGCTTTATTATATTGTACATATTTTCCATTATTTACACACATAACCATCACTCATATTTCCTCTTATACCCCAACAGAGCGCCTACCGGTGCAAGGAGACTAAACACAATTTTTTGTACAATCCAAGGCGGGCTAATCACGCGAATGTCATCTTGATGATGAAGAGCAACACGTGCTAAAAGCAATAAGTTGGGGAAGCCTTGTTGATTCAGCTTGCCGTCCCTGGCTAAGGCAAAATAGGTTCGAAAGAACGAATCTATTTCCAACGCCGGTGAAAAGCGCTGAATGGCGTGCGCCTCTATGGCCTCTTCATTCCAAAAATAATGCGGAACGCCAGCTGGAATCACAATTTTCTCTCCGGGTCCTACAATTTGCGTCTTTCCATTCACACGGAAATGCACCTTTCCAGCGATCACTTCCATCGAGCTCTCCTGCTTCGGATGAACGTGCTCCGGCTCTTTTTCCGTAGACGGCGGATTAAACGTTTCTATCTCGACTATTGTGCCTTTCGTTTCCTTCCCTGTCTGGCGAAAAATCATTATTTGGCCTGTTCGTGGATTTACAATGCTGTTAACTTGTTGTGTCATGGTTAATACCTCCAAGCAAGTTAAATGATTTAGTAGAATCGATTTTCAGCATAGCCTGATCGTCACGTCCAAAATAAATATACCACTACAGGTTATAAATAGTAGTGGTTGTAGATGGATTTATTATTAAGATTTCATCCTAGAAGTTCTCTTTGGATAACAGACAGATGGTATTTAACCATCTTGGCATCACCGATTTCAATGCCATATAAAACATCATAGAAATGTACGATTTTCACATAAAAATCGTTTATACGCTGCCAAAACGTATTATCAATGGTACCGGTATAGTGCTTCAATAGCTGATCAATAAATGCTTTACCGTAAGCGTTATACAGACCTACAAATTCAAAAGCGGGGTCCCCCACTTCCATGGCCCCAAAGTCAATTACACCAGCCAGACGGTGTTTGTCAAAATCATACAGCAAATGATCGGGCTTTAAATCAGCGTGGAGTAAACAGGGCTCGAACTTAAAATTCGCGGGATTGGACAGAAAAGGGTCAAATAGCTTGGTAATTGCACGATCCAAAGCCTTATTCGTATAAGGTCTTATAGCCTTTTGAAACGTTTTATAAAAATGCTCCCAGTTCTCTTTGACATCGACATTCGTGAAATCGGAATGTTTGATGTCATTCCAGGGGTAGGCATGCAGATCGGACAGAAATCGGCCGAGATCCTCTTGTACTCTCTTCTTTTGTTCAAAAGTTAAAGACCGATACAATTTCCGCGATAATTTGCTGCCCTTAATAAGGGGATAATACGCGTAAGAGAGTCCTACATTGCGATCTGAAACAAATTGAATGGAAGGAATCTCAACAGTTAACTGTTCACTGAGCTTGGGCAAAACCTGTTTTTCCATCTTGAGCGATTTCTTGGCCGTCGCCGTTTTGGGAAATCGGAAAATATATCGGTTCCCAACGATAACAACATCATTCGACCAAGTCTCCTTCGCTACTTGAAACCGTTCGTTTGCCAGCTCCGGATGATTTCGGGAAATACAAGCGATTAACGATTGATATCCTGATTCATAGCTGCTCATCCTGTTCACCCTCAGTTTTTTCACTTTGTAATAAAATATGGGGAATGCTGGATTTTGCATGTATGATCAACTATATCCCATTCTTTTTCCGCCTATTTTACGAACTATTTTCATATTTTCAAATAAATGAAATCTTAAGGACGCACAGCCGCCTTCTCTTGCAAAAAGTGAACGAATCTTTGCGTCGCCGGCGACAAAAAACGCTCCTTCTTCACATGAAGCCCTACTTCCCACTCCCATCCTTGCTCTTGAAGCGGAATCCAGCGCAACCCTTCCAGGTTTAAGCCGGCGGTTCTCGGCAATATGGATACACCCAAGCCAGCGGCTACAAAACCAGCCACTGTCGGAAGATCCTCGGCATCGTAACTGGAAGCGAGCGTGAAATCCATATGATGCACACGCGTAAGGAGTGAATCCTTCAAGGAGCAGTTATGCTTCAAGCCGACAAACGGCTGACCGGTGATTTCCACTAAGCTGACAGATGTCCGGTCGGCCAACACGTGGTCTGAGGAAACAACGAGAAACAGCGGCAACGACAAGATAGGTACCCATTCGTACGCATCGCTGACAGGTCTTTCCGAGGTGATCATCAAATCGGTGTGACCTTGTTCGACTTGCTCGAGAATCGCTCCCTTATCGCCTTGCGTCAGTTCGAAGGTGATTTTCGGATTGGCTAGCTGGTAAGTTCGAATGAGACGAGGAATCAAATCAACGCCTAAAATATTCAAATATGAAAGATGGATGACTCCCGAGTCCGGATTCGAGCACTCCTCGATCTCTTGTTTCGCCCGCTCAACTTCCAGCAATATTCTCTCCACATGCTTCGAGAACATCACGCCGTAGCGATTAATTTGCAGGTTTCGGCCCTTCCGTTCGAATAGAGGCACCCCAAGCTCAGCTTCCAGCTTCGCGATGGAATGACTCAGTGCAGGCTGCGTAATCGCCAGTGCCTCGGCCGCTTTGGTCAGATGTTCCTTGCGGGCAACTTCCAAAAAATACTCCAATTGCGTGAGCTCCATACGCCCGACCCCCTTCTTCATGAAAAATAATAATTAATTTAATAATTATAATCAATTAGACTCATGAATCAAATGCTCGTAAGCTAGATCATGTCGTTCAATCACTTTTTTTGATACGGAGGGTTAACATTAATGAATACGTACGAAAACGAATTTGCAGGCAAACGCGCCCTTGTCACAGGCGGCACGCAAGGCATGGGTTTGGCCATTGTGCGAAGGCTTGCTCAAGGCGGCGCAGCGGTGCTCACAACAGCGCGTTCCATCCCCAAAGGGGGGGCGATCCCGAATGTGCATTTCATTCAAGCGGATATTATGAAGCCTGAAGACACCACGCGCATTGTCAATGAAGTTGGTGACACGCTTGGCGGTATCGACATTCTCATTCATACGGTTGGCGGCGCCTCCACGCCTCCTGGCGGTGCATTGGCACTGACTGACGAAGATTGGCTGGAAACGCTGAACCGAAATCTGCTTGGTGCCGTCCGCTTGGACAGAAGCTTACTACCCTTGATGGTCAAGCAGAGAAGCGGGGCTATCATTCACGTGAGTTCTATTCAGCGCTCCATGCCGCTGTATGAAACCACGCTTGCGTATGCCGCAGCAAAAGCGGCGCTGACGACCTACAGCAAGGGCTTGGCGAAGGAATTCTCCCCGCAAGGCATTCGGATTAATACGATCGCGCCAGGCTTCATCCAAACGGAAGCGGCGGATCGATTAATCGACCGCATCGCGACGGTCGCCGGCAGCCGAGAGGCCGCGCTGCGGGAACTGATGAGCTCGCTCGGCGGCATTCCGCTCGGACGCCCGGGACTGCCGGAGGAAGTGGCTGAGCTCGTGGCGTTCCTCGTGTCCGACCGCGCTGCCTCCATCACAGGAAGCGAATACGTCATTGACGGCGGCACCTTGCCAACGATTTAACGCCCGGCCGCTTGCTTGATGAAACAGAAAAAGCCGTGATATTGGTCATAAGCCCGTCAATTAGACACGATAAAAAAGACAGTATCAAGCTGCGACCGCTTCTCGGGCCAAAGCGCAATTCGTGGAGAGATTAGGGAAGTATTCCAGCAGGATTGAAAATATTATAAAACTTCCTAAGCCTGATGTGAAAAAGTAATGTAGATATATCAGGAGGCTCGAATGGTCATCATACAGAGCGGTGTGGAAATTATGTAAAAACTTCTGAAATAATGTGAGCCACCTCACCTATTAAAATAGTATTACTGAATTAAGTAATAAATCAATATTATCAAATGAACTTTCTTAATATCTTGTTGTTATGATGAAATAGTTAATTCTCCATAAATAATATTGTACAGCAACATCCCCACCTTTACGCATGAGGTGGGGATGTTGCTATTTAAGTCTGGCCCTTGTTCCATGCATCATTAATATCGGAGAACGTAGGAGTACCTGTTTGGGCTTTGAAAGCTACAATATCATTGAAATTATACATAGATATTCACGCTCTATTTATTGTAGCGAATACCGGATCAGAACAAACGCATTTACGTTCGAATCTCGGATGAGAACATCGTCTATTGCATCCGTTACAAGCGTAAATGTACCGTCGTCCTGTAAATCGGACGTGAGGGCCACAAGTTCATTTGACGTTAGTTCTTTCCATTTCATCGTTTCTGCATGAATGAACCTAACATCCTCCAAGTCGATATTTTTCCCCTTCACGTTCGTGAAACAAGGAAAAATTGTACACTTCACAACAGCCTCCAACTTCGACGTGCCCGTCGTAAACCGGTTCCACTCATAAGGGAAGTCATTCTTTAGACTAAGAGTAACCGCCAGCCCGGATTGATTCGCAATGCTAAGCTCATTCATCAAATGTTCGATCACTTTTTTCTTAAGAGCCCCTCCGCCCTGCCTAGACGTATAATGCATATGAATGATAATATCCGAGATCGTATTGTAGTCGAATTGGCGAAACTCATTAGGCAGTTCAAGTCTCCGATGTTAGCAGGACTAAGATTTCGCTTATAGTACCATTCCCCCGCTTGTTCGGATAACAATCCGGGAAAGCCTTCGCCGTTTAGGTCAACCCACTGATAGACTGAGCCGTCAATGCCGATGGGCATATGCTCCAAGCTGTCGACGCGAAACTCTCGAAGTTCCTTCTGAATGCTTACTTCTGCGTAAGTAAATTCTACCGGGGGAAGCAAAGCAGATCGATAGCTGCCGTCTTCTGCTCGCTGATAGCTTCTCTGAGTACTCGTGATAAGCTTGGAATAAATAGGCGATGACGAGTGCTGATCTTCTTTCTCGTTCGCATAGGTAAACTCCGTTGAACGAACAAGCCCCTCATATCCCTCCTCGCCTTCTGGGTCGTCTTCCAAGTGATGAAACATAAGTACGCGCCTACACAACCGGTACGTTCGTACTTCAAAGGTAGAGCGATACGTAGAGAACGGATCTAGCCGAGGCGACCAAAGATCGTCCTCAAGGGGTGGGGGATGTTCTAAGTCGTGTTCACCATAGTCGAACACCGCTTCGAAGTACCAATTATTATCCCCTGGAGGCTCTGGCCACGGCCGGTTTTCTTCGAGCTTAGGGAGATAAGGTTGGTGATTGCCATACCGAATCCGCTTGAGATACTTTCCCGCAGATCGGCTATTGTCAAAACTATCGCCTCGATCGGAAGTCCATTGTCTGATTTACGTGTGATAGAAAATTGTGAGAGCTTCCAGCCAAGTCCGAATGGACCATTGCCTGCGCAGAGTCATAGGAGAGGGAAAGCTGCGGGCCAAAATCACTGCGGCCAGAGGTGAGGGCAATGGGGATTGTCATGTTACCCGTACCGGTGACTGGGGTTGCGGTAAACTTCTCCCCAATGCCACGAATCGCTCCGCCGCCTTTGGGCAGCGAGATGGCAGGGGACTTCACAAAAAACTCGTCGGTATTTGGAGCTGCTGAACGATACGGTAAGACCAAATTCATCCCCCCTGTTCTGCTTACATCATTAGAGTACTCCCCTCCCCATTATCTACTAAAAGGAACTATTTTCCTATAGGACCTACTGGGTTTGATAATTGCTGGCATTCACGGAACGCAAAATGTTTGCATCCAAGACATTGAGCTTGATTAAGTTTTGTTAAAGAATAGCTAACCGCGTCACCTGTTTTTTCAAAAATGTATTCCTGCCCTATGAATTCGTCAAGTTTTGTTTTTTGAAGCATTTGGCGTGGTTGGCTTTGCAATTCGGAAATGATTATGGTGCCACCGTGCTTTTTAAAGTGCTTGACGATACTTGATAAATTGGCTTCCCCTGTGGTGTCAATATAGGGGACATTATCCATTTTTAATAGCAGTACTTTGGGTTTGTAATTGATTTCGTCCATAATGGATTTCTCAAACATATTAGCAACCCCAAAGAACAAAGCGCCTTCAACGGTGTAGATACTGATTTGAGGGCAATTATGTTGCTCTTGAACCATATGCTTGGATACTTTATCGTTCTTATCAGAAGGATCGGGCAAAACCTTAGCAGTAATAAGAAGTTTGCTCATGTGTTTCACGAAAATGATACCTGATAAGATTAATCCAACTTCAACAGCGGTTGTCAGATCCGTAAGAACAGTAAGAAGAAAGGTAATAAGTAAAACGAATGACTCCGCAGTTTTGGTTTTTAAAACGTGAGCGAACTCTCTACGTTCGCTCATATTCCAAGCAACAACCATTAAAATGGGAGCCATACTCGCAAGAGGAATGTTTGAAGCGTATGGGGCGAAAAAGAACAAAACCAACAGGACGACAATAGCGTGAATGACCCCAGAGAAAGGGGATTCCGCTCCATTTTTTATATTTGTTGCAGTTCGAGCGATAGCCCCCGTTGCAGGAATACCCCCGAATAACGGATTTATTATATTGGCAATACCTTGACCAATTAATTCACGGTTACTATTATGTCTGGTTCCTGCTATTCCGTCAGCAACTACGGCCGAAAGCAAGGATTCAATACCGCCTAACATTGCAATAACAAGAGCGGGTTTTAATAACAATTGAATGTTTTCAATTGAGAGTGCAGGAAAGTGTATACTAGGCAAGCTATTTGAAATAGCTCCATAGGTAGAACCAATGGTTGCAACCTTGTCAGGATAAAAAATGGCCGCTGTAACCGTAGAAACCAATAATCCCACCAATGAGCCAGGAATTTTAGAAAGCAGCTTTGGCGTTAAATAGATAAGCACCAAGCAAATCAAAGCAGTCAAGACACTGTAACTGTTGATTGTTGAAATATGAATGCCTATTTCTTTCATATTGGCTAGAAAATCTTGATGCTTTTGCAGATTGCGCAGCCCAAGGAAATTGGCAATTTGCCCTGTGAATATCGTTACAGCAATTCCTGCAGTAAAACCTATTGTGACAGGACGTGGAATAAATTTTATTACACTGCCTAATTTACAAATCCCCATGAATAGCAATATGACCCCTGCCATAAAACCTGCGATAAGCAAGTTTTCGTACCCATATTGAATAACAATCGCAAATAGAATAGGTATAAATGCTCCCGTGGGACCGCCGATTTGAAATTTCGATCCTCCAAATAATGAGATTAGTATTCCTGCTACGATCGTTGTATATAAACCATATTCAGGCTTTACCCCTGAAGCAATTGCAAACGCCATTCCTAGTGGAATGGCGACAATGCCTACAATCAAACCTGAAATCAAGTCCTTTTGAAATTTTTTTCCGTTATATCCTTGGAACCGACCTCTAAACGAGATTTTCATATCCAATCCCACCAATTTATAAATATTTGATTATTTGAATATATATAAAATCATATATCTAAAATAAGCAGGTGTCAATTAATTATTCCGCAGATAAATCATCGAAATAAATAAAAAAGGAAGCACATCGAGATCAACAACCCGATTTACTCCCTTTTTTTAATGAATTACTGATTTTTTATATTTTCCAACATTGAGATCGCATTAATAAGGTGATTGTCAAAAATCTGCTTGGCAACAACAAGCAAGTCTTTAATTAGAGGGTCTGTTAGCGAGTAAATCACAGAGGTTCCGTCCTTAATCCCTCGAACAACGTTTTTACTTCTTAACACGGCTAACTGTTGTGAAACGGCAGAACCTTCACTGCTCAATATCGTTTGTATCTCATTAACGTTCTTGTCGCCTTCGGCTAACACTTCAAGAATTCTTATACGTAAAGGGTGTGCTAACGCTTTGAAAAAATCGGCTTTAAAATGTTGTATTTCTTGATACAAAGTGTTCCCCCCTTTTTAAATGTTCGAAAGTTTGGATATTTATATTTTCATTTCACAAATTCAAAAAGAACCTTTGCGTATTTAAATACTTTTCAGTTATAGTATAGTTATAAATATTCAAAAGATCAAATATTTTGTTATTTGAAACTAAAAGGTTAGGATTGGATCTGATTGTTCGCTGATAATGAAATATACAAGTTGTGGAACTAAGCGTAAAGGCAGTAAGCATTGCAATTAAGTTAGAAAAAATCGTAGATATGCATGGTATGAAATAGCAATTAGCCGAATGGAGGATATGAAAGTATGTTAGATTTGCCAAATTGCCCAAAATGTAATTCAGAATACACTTATGAAGACGGCAGTCTCTTTGTTTGCCCAGAATGTGGTTATGAGTGGACTTTAGACATAGAATCTGATGTTCATGAAGACATAAAGGTATTCAAAGATACAAATGGTAATGTTTTACACGACGGTGATTCTGTAACAGTCATCAAAGACCTTAAAGTAAAAGGAAGTTCATTAGTCGTAAAAATAGGTACAAAAGTAAAAAATATACGTTTGGTTGATGGAGATCATGATATTGATTGCAATATTGATGGTTTTGGAGCTATGAAATTAAAATCTGAATTTGTAAAAAAAATATAAATGCATCTGTCTATTGATGATCATGAATTACGTCTACGAAAACCGGGTACCTTTATCCGGTTTTTTCTGTGTTATAGTGACGGGAGGCCACTGAAATCCCCGTTGCATCTGCTAGTCTTCCTTCTCTTGCAGCGCTGCTTTGAGATTCACAACCTTCAGAATACCGAGTTTTCCCTGGAAGGTAAACAGCAGCTTTATCGAGCTCTACTGCCCCATTGAGGAATAGATGCTAAGGGATTTTTATATCAGCACTTGATAATTGTGCTGCTTATGATAATCTACGGTGAATGTCTGCAAGCTGCTCGTACATCCTAGTCGTTAGGTCTCTTAATACCGGGAAATAAGGACGTATCTCTTGATTTTTTCGAACATCTACTTCTCCGATGGTAATGCATTCCCCCTCATATGGCGCTTTACAAACCATAGGGCTGCCTGGGAGCTTCTTGTCCTTTTCACCGGGTCCTACGATAAAGCCACCACCCCAATATTCCGTTTCGTCTTCTTTACCGACAAGGTTCGTATATACAAACCAAACCGTATTTTCCATTGCCCTGACTTTTACTATCGACTCAAAAATATCTTTTTCAAATTTAGGAGAGCCAGATATGCCAACTATAATGTCAACGCCTTGTAGAGTTAATGCGCGTGCCAGCTCCGGATAAAAAATATCATAGCAAATTAAGATACCTATCTTCCCTATTGATGTTTGAAATACCGTCAGATCCTCTCCAGCCTTAAAATATCTTCTGTCCGGAAATGCACCTGGCCCGGATAAGTCTGTTGCATGTCCCGGCAGAGTATGCTTTCTCCATTTCCCAATAAAACCTTGCGGACCAACCATAGCAGCAGAATTATAAAGAATACCGTCAATGCTTTTTTCTGGCATCCCCCATATAATATGTACCTGATATTGTTCGGCCAGCTCTTCGAAGATCTTGGTGGATGGACCTGGAATCGTTTCTGCAACTTCAAAAAAACGGTCACCGCAGTTGTATCCGGTTAATGCAAGCTCCGGGAATACGATCAGCTTAGCATCTGACTCAACTGCTTGAAGAGTCAGTTCCTTCATCTTTTGAATATTGAATTCTTTTTCTCCCGTCTTGGGAGTAATTTGCCCGATTGCCACTTTCAACATCTTACGTGCACCTTCCTTTCTTTTACTATGATCTATAATCTATGATAGTATAGTCGCCAACGTTTTGAAAAGGCTTGTTACACATATAGTCATTCAAATAAAAATTACTGTTTGGTTGGATTCAATTTAATGACCGTGTATAAAACAAAAAAGGAGTGCTGGGGCTGCTCCTTTATCGCCTGTGTATCGTCCGCTCATATTGTTAAATCATACAAGAGGCTGTTGAATCAACGTTGCGAAGTTGAATCTATGCCTAAACAATTCAGTCTAACCCAGGAAAGTGAATGGTTGCCAGTGATAATGCAACACAACGATTGCCGGTCAAAGCTGGCAGCCACCTAGTAATTGCGCATTAAGCGATAGTGTCCTTTAGTTCAACAACCACGCCTCTAACGGGTCTAAATAACGTTGTATTATTTTCTAAGAGTAGGAACAAGTCGACGGTGTTTTACTAATAGGTCAAGTCCGTCTCTTATATGGTTAGCAACGATATGACTAGCCATTAGGGTTCGTTGTGCGTCAGCAGTTCATACATGGATCGTAAACAGTTTTTTTTAATTTAAAAGTCTTTCCCTTACACCCTGTTGCAGTTTTCCATCGAAAGCTATTGTCCCGTTAAAGTGATACGGTTCACCGTAAATGAGGGGTAATAAAAATTTGAGTTAAAATAACATGTATGGATTTAAATTTAGAACATACGTTTATTTACAAATAAAAGAATTTCTAATACTTAGAACGAGAAATGAAAAGAAGTGAAAAACTGTTGCAGAAGATTCTTTGAGGATCGTGGCATTATTTCTGAAAATAAGGAAGGAGCTCCGCATCAAGCGAATGTGCAGTAGAATGTGCGTGTAGGAAAAGAGAATGTGGCAAGTGACTTTCGATTGATGTCATTCTATTCCTAATCACCTACATCCATGAAGGCGACACAGCGACATTCTCAATTGATCAAGGCGTCTCGCCCCACCCCTGAAGTCATGTCATGACGGGCATGAGCCACTAATCCCCGAAGGAGCGGATTACCATGAATCTTGCGATAGCAACGCGGTACTTGTCGGTCATCGGTATTATTGGAGTGGCGCTTACAATCATTCAGTTCGTTGGAAGAATTACCCTAAATGAAGCAGGATGGCTCGACGCAGTGAACGTTATCGCCTGGATTTGCTTGTTGATCGGATTTGTGGGCGTATATTTCAACCAAGTAGAGGAGCTTGGTGCGCCTGGTTTCATCGGCTTGGTGACTATGGTTGCTGCGACCGCATGGGTCATTGGTGATGTGTATTTTCATTCCTATGCGTATCCGGTCATTCAGCATCTAGATGCAAGCGCCATTTCCAATGATATGGCCGAGTCTGATTTGCCGTCTCCTTATCGTGAATCCGCTATTGCCAGCTCTTACGCGTACTTGGTCGGTCCCTTTCTTTATGGTCTAGCGATCGCTTGGAAAAGCAAGTCCACCCGATGGCCCGGCGTTCTGCTGATCGTGGTCGGTCTGGGATCGGTGCTTGATTCTCAGGTTGAGATTTTGGGGTTGGTCAGCTACTTGGGGACTCCGGTTGCGCTCTTCTGGATGTGCGTGAAGCAATTAAAATTGTCGAAAAAGTCCGTCACTCCGCGAGAGATCGAATAGTAGGTTGTCAAGTTGCACTGCCCTTAAACGTGATGAAGGCCACCAATCAAACCGATAGCCTAGTCATGAGTATTCATTAAAACTATATTTTTCGTTAGCTTAATCCAGTGTTAACAGAAGTAATTTTTTTATAACAGCAATAGCCCTTTAATTTCGATAAGTTTATGTACTCGATAATGCCATTAAACTCCCTTTATCTATAATGCAAAATAAAGAGGTGTGCGATCTGCATTATTTTGGGAATAAGGGTTACAGATCCGGCGCTTTATTTTATCCACCACGCTTATAACCGCGATCCCCTCGATATAAGCGACCACAATATTGGTTTGAGTATATTCTCCAATGATGATGGTTTCCATTTTTAAATGAGGACTCTTGATAATCCGGCGAATTTGAGCTGTGTTAATTCGTAAGGTTTCCGTAAACCCCTCTCGTGGTCCTCTGATCCCCACCTCGGCCGAAGGCTCCTCGATAGAGCGCTTTTCCCATTTGGTTAACCCTAGTGCGAGCCCACGAGTCTCATGATCCATCAGCAGGATCGGATAGCCGTTTGATAGATACTCGATGCATTTGGAGATGGTGTTGAATTCTTTCACTTGAGTTACGGCCAAGCGCTGCACGACGGCTTTCAGAATATCGGTGCGTTCCCCTAAATCCTCTCGTAAGAGAGGTGTAAAAACATACTCCTCTATCCCCATAGAATCCGATAAACCTTCGATATAAATTCAGATAGCTTTCGTATTATTGCCAATGATAAAAGATCGGTAAACCACATCCGCACACTTGGCATAACGGAACTACATGTCATTGGACTAGCAAAAAAAGCCGCACAATGTGCGGCTCCTCAACCTCATCTCGCTTTGCAGCCTGCGTGGCCTGTCAACGTTATTCCGTTGTCAAAGAACCGATAATTTGTCCAAGCGTCTCGTTATCGAAGTCTTTATCGGCCATCAGGTACAACTCATAAGTAAACCCTTTATATTCCCAAATGACGATACCGTTAGCAAAATAAACAGTCGTATCTTTAATTTTCTCTGTTTTCACTTCGCCAGTTGTGCTAATGCCGCTCATTCCGCCGGTAGAAATCAGCAGCGACATGAAAACGGGATCTTTTTTATACTGTACCTCGACCATATGATCGCCTTGAATGACGCTGTTGACGTACTCGTAGTGATCCGACAGCCACGTAGGTGTCGGGAAATTCATATGTGTAGCTTCTCGTGCCTCTTTGATCGTCACTTTCGCTGGCTCCACGCGCTTCTCGCGTGTCGATCCATCGGCTTGCGCCGCTCCTGCAGCTTGCGCACGAGCAGAAGCGTCCTCACTTGCCGGCGCAGGCGCAGCGCCCTGAACGCCCTCCGCAGTTGAAGCAGTCACTTTCGTTTCACTTGCTTTGCTGCCATCCTGCTGCTTAGCGCTTGACGCTTCAACGGCAGCTGGCAGTTCCTTATCATACTGCCGAATTTCCATATTGCCAACTTGGAAGCGGCCTAACAATGTCTGCAGCACATCCTGCGCATAAGAAGTTGTCGCGAATACGCCGCAGAACCCAATCATGACACTTGCCGCCACAACAGACAGCGTTAATTTTTTATTTTTCATCCGGATCACGTCCATTTTCTCATTTTTTTGAATCGTTCCTGTTTCCAACTTGTATTTCAGGCGGTTGAACGCCCGTTCTTTAGCCGCAGCGTCATTCATTTTCGCCTCGGTGAGCAAGGAAGCTACATCCTTGAAAGCATCGTGCTCATCTTTGTTATTCATCCAGAATCCCCCCTGTATGTAATTCTTTCTGCAGCTTCTTTAAGCTTCTGTGCAGCACGACGCCGATATTCGAGCCGCTGACGCCGAGTAATTCGGCAATTTCTGCGTTCTTCAAACCCGCCGCATATTTCATGGCGATCATGTTGCGCTCCTTGTCACTTAACATGGCGAGTGCCTTGAACAAAGCTTCATTGCTGTCTTCGCGAATGACGATGTCTTCCGGCGACGACTTGGGCAGCACCATATGCATAATCGCATCCAGTGAAAAATGGTTCCGTCTTTTCTGCGCCCTAAAGTAATCCGTGACACAGTTTCTGGCTATAGCAAACAGCCACACTTCAAAATTGGATTTCTCCGGTGAAAAACTGTTGTATTTGGAAATGACGATTTCAAACACCTGGCTGCATAAATCTTCAGCCGTATAGTGGTTGTTGATCCGGTAGCACATATATTTGAAGACACGGCTGTAGTACGTATCAAAAATGTGAGCGAATATTTCCGTCGGCATGCTTCCGCCACGGGCATCGCTAGTCGCTCCGGCAAAAACACCGGAGTTTGCGGCAATCTCCAACTCCATCCCTCCTTCATCCATTGTATCATCGGCCGATGTAGCAACCCGCGCGCATAGGTTCTTGTGAGTCACACAAAAGTTAATACGTATACAAACCGAAAGTATTAACAACCTCACGCATTATTTTTCGGACAACTTGCCAAAACCTGATCCAATAAAAAAAAACCGCAGGTTCTGCGGTTAATTATGGTCAACTCGTTCCTCTAAAGCCACCGTATCGATGGCCAGCTTGATCTGATGCTCCCCGTTCACTTTATCGATGAAGTTCCGAATGTCAGCTTCATTCTCACATACATCTGCATGCTCCAAATAAACGAACAGCCCTTTCTTCTTCATGGAAGAAATATAGGATGGGAAATGGTCCTGGGATTTCATAATATACCAACCTGACTTCGCCGTTTGCCATGCTTTGGAAAATAAGCTTTTATTTATTAATAGTGAACGGCGATGCCAGTCAATTTCCTGCTGCCGCCTGCGAAACGTTTCATAAATGCTGCGCATCATGCTGCTCTCATCTGTAACTTCAACGAAACGGTTCCAACCCTCTTGAATCGCTTGTTCGACGACCTCTTCAACCAGTAACCGCTAACAACGCGCTGATTGTGTTCGTTCAACGTCCATACCGCACCGAACCATCGGTACCTCAGCGAATAGATGTCCAGATAACTTGGCGCACATGAAAAATAAGCAACCTGCCTGTCAGCCGGCTGTTTCATAAACCTAATGACATCATGTTGTTTCATAACCGATTCCCCCTGCGTCATCTGCCATGCTCCAATTTTAAGCCTGATCAGCATAAAAGGGGGGTAAATATTTCGGTGCCCGGCGTAAAAAAACAGTATAAAGTGGTATGACAGGAATTCGCGCACAAGCCGGCAGACACAGATGCAGCTTTATGCGAATGAAGCAGCTTCCTTTGTTACAGACGGAGCACCCCTATTGGAAGTTGCACCTGGGCCGGGTACTTGTCCATCGAAATTAGTCTTCGACATGAATGACGAGGCGCCTACACGCAAGAAGATTTCTAAGCTTTCATCCGGCAGACTCCTTTTAAAATTATCGTATTCAAAAAGAAGGAATCCGTCTATTTGTCTATCTGTATAAATAGAAAAAGCCGCGATTTACGCGGCATTGCTTACCCGACAAGGTTCGTCTCGACTTGAATATTACCACGCACCGCTCTGTAATAAGGGCAAATCTCGTGCGCTTCTTCCACGAGTTCCTTCGCCACATTACTTTCCATACCGTTAATCGTAATATCCAATACGACCGCCAGGACGAAGCCGTCATGCTCATCCTTGCCAAGCGAAACCTGCGAATTGATTTTGATGCCTTCCGCTTTCAGCTTCTTCTTACGCAGTGCAACACCCAGCGCACCTTCAAAGCACGCAGCAAACCCTGCGGCGAATAATTGCTCAGGGTTCGTTCCATTGCCGCCTGGACCTCCCAGTTCCTTTGGAACTTTCAGCGTTACGTCCAGAATACCGTCATTGGAAACCGCTCTGCCTTCCCGGCCACCCTCTACATGTACGGTTGCTGTATACAATTTCTTTTGCATGACGATCATGTTCCTACGCTCCTTAGTCTATGTAAGATTACTTACTCAACTAAGTTTCCCAAAAATGATTTAATTATTTTCAGTATCCATATACCCGACAGAAAAAGCCTTTGATTAAATCCGCAATCGCATAATACGCTTCCTCAAGTACAAAATGGCCGCCGCATAGCATATAGGTTTCCGCACATTTCACATGGCTATTGAACGCGTATGCTCCATCCAAGGTGAAAATGAAATCATTTTTTCCCCAGGTTACAAGAGTGGGAGGCTGGTACGCCTGCAAATAATGCTGCCATACCGGATATTGTTCAACATTTAATCGATAATCATAACCAAGCGCCAGCTGAATATCCGCATTTCCCGGCCGATCCAGAAAAAACTGGTCCATGGAATACCCATCAGGGCTAATGAGAAGCGGATGACAAGCGCCATACAAATACTGTTTCTTGGTAAATTCGAATTCGCCAAGCGCAGCGAAAGCAGCTATCGTCTCGGTGTTAGGATCTGACCAAAGTGCTTTGAATACATTAAAGGGCTCACCAAGTCCCTCCTCGGTGATCACGGCATTCTGAATCACAAATCCGAGGATTCGCTGCGGTTGGCGAACGGCTAGACGGAATCCGACGGGTCCCCCGTAGTCGTGGCAGTACAATATGTATTTGGAAATACAGAGCTTGTAAAGCAGCTCTTCGATGATTAACGATATATTTTCAAAAGTATAGGAGAAAGAATCTGCCTTAGGCATGCTGCTGTTCCCAAATCCCGGATAGTCTGGAGCAATCACATAATACCGGTCAGCTAACAATGGAATTAAATTGCGAAACATATGCGAGGAACTAGGGAATCCATGCAGAAGAACGATAGCCGGGTTCATCGGATTGCCAGCCTCACGGAAAAAGACGTTAACTCCCCTCACGTCCATCGACTTCACATACTTAGGTATCGACATCTTCCGTCTCCTTCCAATTGGAGTGCCTTACCATAGTATGAACGGAGTTTCAAGTTAAGTCCTACCTGGATCCGGAAGCTTCACTCCCGCTTGAATAAGCGTCTCAGCAACCAAAGCATAATCCCCAAGAGGATCTTGATTATGTTGAGATCCCCAGATGCAGCTGTTCAGAGGCGTCCCGCCAAATGCATTCAACTGCTGAATGGACGCACCGTGCTCCAGCAGCAGGCGTACCATCTCATCATCCCCATGCTCTGCGGCCCGATGAAGTGCCGACATGGCACGGGCATTATGGCATACGTCCACATCAAAACCAACCTCCAGCATGAGTCGCACAGCCTCGATGTTATGAGCCGCTGCTGCATCCGTCATCACGTTCTGATCCTCAGGCTGCAGGCGCTGAACGATGTCCGCATGTTCGGATAGCAATTGATAGACAGTGCTTCGATTCGTACGCAAACAAGCGAGCAAGAACTTCTGCTCCATTGAGCTGTATGAAAGCATCAGATCCGTCATGGCAGGATGACCTAATCGCTCTGCCAGAAAGATCGGCTTCACTCCCACACCGATGTGATATTCGTAAATATGCCCGCCTGGGCCGGTAAAATTACCTTGACCTACCTGCTCGTGAAGGAACTGGGGAGACTCATTCAGCATGTGCCGGACAAGTTCGATATCGCCTAGCATACAAGCCATGAAGATATCTGTCTGCGCACCTAGGCTGATTAAATACTTGCATTTGTCAGGGTTGTTTACGGCATATTGCGCCGGTGTGCTATTGTGATCGACATCCCGCATCTCCAGGTCAGCCCCATGCTCCAACAAATAATGAATAACCTCGGGTGAATTGGCAGCATGCAAAGGAACCTGTCCATCCGGACCGCGCTGATTGACAACTTCCGGATGCTCTGCAACCATCCTTCTCAGCTCGTCCAGCATGCCCAAAGAAGCCGCAGCATACGGATCAACATAAGCTCCCCGCTCGATCAAATAACGGGATAAGTCGTGATGATCATGATGAAGCACGCTGAATCCGCCTGCCCACCAACTGCTTTTCGCATGGATGTCCGCACCGAACTGCAGCAGCACGTCGACCATCTCACGGTTGCCTCTATAGGCAGCATTAACGAGGGCAGGTGTATTAAAAGCAAACCAAGGCTCGTCGATGCACGTGGTCAACGAAGCATGATTCTGCAATACCTGTCGCACAGTTTCATGGTCACCCGCGTTAACTGCCTTCTTGAACTGTTCGATGGCGATTCGTTCCAGCTTATCTGGAGTCATAATGTTCCTCCTCTTCGTATCTTATTGTTGTTTGCCGATCTCCTCTTTGATGATGCGTTGAAGCAAGCGCGCAGACGATTCAACAGCATAATTACTCTTGCGAAGCTCCAGTAGTCCAATCGGAATATACGGTAATTCGATTTCAACATCAATCCTCGCGACTTCCGGTATGAGCGGCGTGGACGCTAGCACGACACCGACGGCCAGCGTGTCTTTGATGAAATGCGGGATGGCCGCGATGCGATTAACGGTATTCAGCTGAAGTGGTGACTCCTTGTATCGGGACAAATATTTGGAGAACTGCAGATGGTACAAGCACGTACTTCCTCCTGCGGTCAGCGGGTAATTCAAGACATCCTCGAAGGCGATGCGGCTTCTCTGACACAGCGGGTGATTACGATCCGCGATGAGCATCGTTCTCTCATCATAATAAGGCTCGAAGTAAAATGCAGCCTGCTCGGACGGCACGGTCAGCACGGTCGGCTCCCCGCAAATCGCATAGTCGAGCTCTTCTTTGAGAAGCGATCGCGCCAGCGTGTCGGTATTGCCTGCTATGATCTGGTACGCTATGCGCGGCTTATGCTGCTGGAAGGTGCGGACGGAACGGGCAAGCACGGTATCCACCAGCGATTCGACTCCGCCGACCCGCAAACAACCGTATTCATCGTGCTCGAGTGCCCGCGCAAGCTCGGCGACATCGTTCCAATGATGAATCAGGTGATCCACTTCCGTCGCGAGTACCCGTCCGGCACTCGTGAGCTGCGCATCCCATCCGCGCTTGAACAGCTGCACCCCCAGCTCCTTCTCCAACCGCTGAATCTGGTTGGTAATCGTCGATTGCGCATAATTTAATTTCTCCGCAGCCCGCGAGAACGTTCCTTCTTGAACAATCATTTGAAAAGCAGTCAGTTCTTTCAAATCCATCACAATCACCTTCATCGAGAAAATTGATGAAGTATATCATCATAATCCATTATACAAATAATCAAGCTATCCGTACAATAAGAGTAACCCAATGAAGGAGGGATGACGATGCCTTTCATTCGCGTCAGTTATATAGACCAGCAATATGAAACTCGGCAATTGCAGCTCATTAGTCAAACTATTATGGAAGCTTTAATCACGCACTTTCATGTGCCGGAAGACGATTGCTTCCAAGTGTTTCATGCCCATAAGCGTGAAGAGTTCGTTTATAGCTCCAATTATTTGAACACCGCGCGCACGGATGGATTGCTGTTCATTCAAATAACCTGCAAATCGGGACGAACGACTGAACAAAAAACAAGCTTATACCAGACACTTGCAACAACATTATCATCGGCACTATCCATGCGGAAAGAAGATGTGTTCATCGTGATCGCCGAAACCGAATTCGAGGATTGGTCATTCGGGAACGGCATAGCCCAGATGCTGTAGAGAACGACGAAGGTGGGGAAGTGAACGATGGCGCATCGCAAAATCAAATCGACCGCAAGGGATTCGTTCGGGGATCTCGCCCCGGCCTTCGTCACGTATTCGGAGGACGTGCTGTTCGGGGACGTATGGCGGAGAGAGCAGCTAGCTTTGCGGGATCGCAGTTTCATTACGATTGCGGCCTTAGTAGCGGGAGGCTTGCCCGAGCAGCTCCCCTACCACTGCCACTTGGCTGTGGAAAACGGCATAACACCGGAGGAAATCGTGGAAGCGATCACGCACCTGGCTTTCTACACAGGTTGGCCGCGCGCCGCTTCAGCATTATCCGTGGCGAAGTCCGTGTTAGGTGAGTTGAACGGGGATCCCGTTTCCGAATAAAGCGAAGGAGCAGCTGCCATTTCTCGGCAAGCTGCTCCTTATTCATTATTCCGGCTGCTGCACGCGAGTTGGACTCATCTCTAATCTCCGGTTCCGGATGAAGAGCGATGTTCCCAGCGCCACGAGTGTGCTGATAAAGCCGAAGAGAAACAGATCATGGAAACCAGTGATCCCCGGCATTCGATTGAGGATTGCGCCCATGATCGTAACGCCAACCGCGGTCCCGATATTCCGGCAGAACATCAGGAACGAGGTGGAAATCCCTCTTTGATGTGCCTCAGCCAGCTGCTGGACAGCGATAATCGAGACGGTCGATGTCAGACCGAAGGCGAGTCCAACGACCGTGATGCATATCGTGGCATAGCCGACCCCTGATTCCGAATGGATCAGCGCCAGCAATACACCGGAAAGCACGAGCAGCACATTGCCAACGAGCAGCAGCGGACGGAAGCCATAGCGCAGCACCCATTTACCCGCAGGCACCGCCACGACCATCCAACCCGCAGCCAGACCGAGCAGCGGCAGTCCGCTCATAAACAAGCTGGCCCCGGCAAAGTTTTGCAGGAACAGCGGGATGAAGCTGCCGACGCCGAACAGTGCAAGACAAGCGACAAAGCCGTTAATGTTGACCCAACGAATCGTCTGGTCACGCAGCATACTAAGCGGCACGAGCGGCGATTCCTGCTTTCTTTCAAATAAATAAAACCAAACCAGGAAGATAACACCGATCACTCCGCTTAACCATTGATTTTTCTCAAGTACAGTGACAAGCAGCAGTGCGCTTACGCCAATCGTGAACAAGATCGCACCGAAGTAGTCCACCTTCGCCGGTTTTGGCTGATACACTTCTTTATAAGGAAGCAGCATCAGGAAGGCCAGCAAACAAATCGGCAAGTTCACATAAAAAATCCAGCGCCAGCTCAAATACTCCACGAAAAAAGCGCCGAGCATCGGAGCCAATACCGCAGCAAGTCCCCACATCGACGTGAAGAGCGCCTGAATTTTCCCCCGGTTTTCAACCGAAAACAAATCCCCGGCGATGATCATCGGAAATGGCATCATCACACCGGCTCCGATCCCTTGGACGGCCCGGAAGATGACCAGCTGTACCATGGACTGAGACAGTCCGCAAAGCAATGAGCCTACGAGGAAGAGCAGAATGCCGCAGGCAAACACTTTCTTACGTCCGAATAGATCTGAAACCCGACCTGCCACTGGCGCCAGTACCGTGTTAAAGATCATATAAGCTGCGAACGACCAGGCGTACAGGTCGAAACGCCCTAACTCCTGCGCGACGATAGGCATTGTCGTGTTCATGATCGTGGAGTCCATCGACGCCACCAGCATGGCCAACACAATACTGATTAATACGAAAGTCCGGCTTTTCATCTCCCCTGTACGCCTCCGATCATTCCTGGCTGATTACTGCTAAATAGGCCGATCTCATCGATCATAGTAGGTCCTCTTTTCTTTCTAAAAAGTGACAAATTCTCCAACGTCCATCATATCAGTATCTAAAAGCCCTCCGCAAGAGGATAATAACTGACGCTTCTTCATCTGTCCCTCAATAATTGTGAAAAACTGTATCTTTTTTAAAGGTCACATGACGACTACAATGAAGAAGCTGCATCTACTTGAATCATCCTAATCTCGAGGGAGCGTCCGAATGATCAAATCTATATCCGCTATGCCGCTTGATATCAGGCATCTTGTTCTGCTTATCTTCATGTACCATACGGGAGCTTCCTTCATATGGCCTGTCTACATGCCCTATATGAACCAAGAGCTCGGCATGCCGCTGGCAACGGCAGGTACGCTGCTTTCCATTCATTTTGCCATGCAATTTGCAGGTAACTTGGTCGGTGGCATTCTGTTTGACAAGTGGAAAGCGAAAACAACGATCGTCCTTTCCGCTGCCGTTCCCCTCGCCTGTTCATGCGTGATCGCTATTGGCGGCAATCTTACGCTATTCATCGCCTGCTTCCTGCCGCTCGGATTTTTCAGCGGATTTTTCTATGCGGTCACGAATGCCTGGGCGACAAGACTGCGCCCGTCCGGCGGCCGGTCGAACAGCAACTTGGTTTACGTTGTCTTGAACGTGGCGGGCGCGGTCGGCACGGCCTTGGGCGGAACAGCCTACGCCTTCTCGCACGCTCTCGCCTACGGGTGTAACGTGTTGTGCTGTGCCGCGTTTCTCGGATTGTTTTTCATCTTTTTCCGAAAACATCAATTATCAGGGACCAGCCACAAGAAAGACGAATCGGTTTCCACTTTACAACCGCCGGGCATTCCGTCACGGGTAAAATGGATCGCGCTGGCAACCCTAAGCGTTGGCGTAATGGTCACCTGGTTCATGTATATGCAATGGCTGACTGTCGTCCCGACCCTGTTGCAAAATATCCAGCTGCCTTCCTATTCTTATAACCTGCTATGGACGATCAACGCGATCATCGTCGTACTGGCTCAACCGGTCATCTCCTGGGGCATCCGCAAAGGCCGCTTATCGTTGAAATCGCAGCTGCTGTGGGGCGGCCTCATCTTCGTCGGTTCTTCCCTGGTGCTTGCACAAGCCGGCGGGTATGCGGGATTCGTCGTGGCCATGGTCATCATGACGATCGCCGAAATGCTCGTCTGGCCGAGCGTCCCTGCGCTTGCCGCCGATTATGCTGTGCCGGGGCAGGAAGGAACCGTGCAAGGAGTCGTTGCGGGAGGACCTACCTTCGGCCGTGTATTGGGCCCTGTCGTGGGAGGCCTGTTGTTCGAACGAACCGGTC